>Ga0308159_1000375_pt1 | contig 111041 bp, 89 predicted proteins | sample PhyCR1_FD_201040 | JGI IMG/M metagenome (GOLD analysis project Ga0308159, IMG submission 201040) | Phyllosphere microbial communities from UC Gill Tract Community Farm, Albany, California, United States - DLSLC.R1 | ecosystem: Host-associated > Plants > Phyllosphere > Unclassified | place: USA...
AGCGTCGCCGGAGTGAGGGTACGGCGACGAAGGAGCCGCCAAACCAGGAGCCAGGACCCTTGGTTACTTGGTGTCCTTTCAAGTAACTCGCCGGAGGCGAAACAGGTCTGGCGTTAGCCAGAACAAATCCGCGCGACCCCGAATAATGGATTTCGCACATCCTCGGGGGCCAACTATCCAACCTCCAACCATCCAACCATCCAACCATCCAACCATCCAACCATCCAACCACCAACCCACCAAACCCAAGCCAGCCTCAAAGCAAAGGCTTCAACTCCGGCCACACATTCTCCAGCAACCGCCCTTGAGCATTGGCCGCCGGATGCAAACCATCCGCCTGGGTAAACTCAGGCACCCCGCCCACCCCCTCCAGCATGAACGGGACCAGCGCCACCTTCTTCTCGGTCGCCAGATTGCTGTAGACCTCCTTGAACGCCTGCGTATAACGCGCCCCATAGTTCGGCGGAATCTGCATCCCCAGCAACAACACCTTGGCCCCCGCAGCACGAGAACTGTCGATCATCGACGCAAGATTTTGTTGCAATTGCGCCGGAGGCTGCCCTCGCAGACCATCGTTGCCGCCCAGCTCGAGAATCACCAGATCCGGCTTATGCTCTGCAAGCAGCGCCGGCAGCCGCGCCTGGCCCCCGGCGCTGGTATCGCCGCTGACCGACGCATTCACCACTTTATCCTTGAACCCCTGCTGCGCCAGACGCTGCTCCAGCAAAGACACCCAGCCCAGACGGGTATCCAGGCCGAAAGCCGCGCTGATACTATCGCCAACGATCAACACCGTGCCTGCCATGGCTCCTTGAGACAACAGCAGCAAACCCAGGCCAGCACTTAAAAACCACGCACGCATCGGATTCTCCATGAGCGAAAGTATTCTCAGTGCGCAGAACCTCAGCAAAGTGGTACCAAGCACCGAAGGTGACTTGACCATCCTGCACGAACTCTCCCTGGAACTAAACAAGGGCGACACTCTGGCCATCGTCGGCGCCTCGGGTTCTGGCAAGTCGACCCTCCTCGGCCTGCTCGCTGGCCTGGATTTGCCCAGCGCAGGCGCCGTCACGTTGTCGGGGCGCAACCTCAGTGAACTCGATGAAGACCAGCGCGCCAGGGTTCGCGCCGAACACGTAGGCTTCGTGTTTCAGTCGTTCCAGCTGCTCGACAGCCTCAATGCCCTTGAAAACGTCATGCTGCCGATGGAGCTGGAAGGCCGCCAGGACGCCCGGGAGCAGGCGCGGCATCTGCTGGAGCGTGTCGGACTGGGCCAACGCCTGACCCACACGCCACGTCAGTTGTCCGGGGGTGAGCAGCAACGCGTGGCCATCGCACGGGCCTTCGCCGCCGATCCTGATGTGCTGTTTGCCGACGAACCCACCGGCAACCTCGACAGCCACACCGGCGAGCGCATCAGCGACCTGTTGTTCGAACTGAACCAGGAACGCAATACCACGCTGGTGCTGGTCACCCACGACGAACGCCTGGCCCATCGCTGCCGGCGCCTGATCCGTCTTGAAGGTGGCCGTCTGGTCACCCCTATGGAGCCTTGATGGCACGTCTGCCGTTTGCCCGTCTGCTCAGCCTCGCCGCCCGCCAGTTGATGCGCGATGCCCGCGCCGGCGAGCTGCGGGTGCTGTTTTTCGCCTTGGTGGTCGCCGTCGCCGCGAGCACCGCCATCGGCTATTTCGGCTCGCGGCTGAACAGCGCGATGTTGCTGCGCGCCACCGAGTTTCTCGGCGCCGACCTGATTCTCAGCGGATCGACGCCAGCCAAACCCGAGCAGATCGAAGCGGGCACGGCACTCAAGCTCGACCACTCGCAGATCGTGATCTTTTCCAGCGTGGTCGCCACCGACAACGGCATTCAGCTCGCCAGCGTGAAAGCGGTGGATGCGGCCTATCCACTGCGTGGCGAACTGAAAAGCGCCGATGCGCCCTACCAGCCCGAAGTCACTGGAAGCGAGCCACAACCCGGTGAAGCCTGGGCCGAAGCGCGAGTGTTGGTGGCACTGAACCTCAAAGTCGGCGACAGCATCGACGTCGGTTCCACCACCCTGAAACTCACCCGCGTCCTGACCTACGAGCCCGACCGCGCAGGCAACTTCTACAGCCTGACACCGCGGGTGATGATCAACATGGCTGACCTTGAGGCCACCAAGGTGGTGCAGCCAGGCAGCCGTGTCAGTTTCCGCGATCTGTGGCGCGGGACGCCGCAGCAACTGGCGGACTATCGCAAGGCCATCGAACCGGACCTGGCAGCGAATCAGAAGATCGACGACGCCCGCGACGGCAATCAGCAGATTGGCGGCGCGCTGGGCAAGGCCGAGCGTTACCTGAACATGGCCAGTCTTGTCGCGGTGCTGCTGGCAGGTGTGGCGGTCGCGCTGTCAGCGGCGCGTTTCGCTGTGCGACGTTTCGATGCCAGCGCGTTGCTGCGCTGCCTGGGCCTGTCACGCAACGAAGCGCTGGTGTTATTCAGTCTGCAACTGGCCATGCTCGGCATTGCAGCCAGCGTCACCGGCGCCCTGCTTGGCTGGTTCGCTCAACTGGGCCTGTTTTATCTGCTGGAAAACCTGCTCCCGGCCGCCGTGCCGCCGGGTGGCTGGCTGCCTGCGCTGGCGGGCATCGGTACCGGTCTGGTCGCACTGGCCGGCTTCGCCTTGCCGCCACTGGCAGCGCTGGGGCGCGTTCCGCCTCTGCGCGTGTTGCGCCGCGACATGCTGCCGATCCCCGCCAGCTCCTGGCTGGTGTATGGCGCGGCGCTGCTGGCGCTGGGCCTGATCATGTGGCGTCTGAGTCTGGATCTGATCCTGACCTTCGCCCTGCTCGGCGGCGGCCTGGTCGCGGCGCTCGTGTTGGGCGGCCTATTACTGCTGGCGCTGCAAAGCTTGCGGCGGCTGCTGGCCGGTGCATCGCTGCCTTGGCGTCTGGGCCTGGGCCAGTTGTTGCGCCATCCGATGGCCGCCGCCGGGCAATCCCTGGCGTTCGGGCTGATCCTGTTGTCCATGGGGCTGATCGCGCTGCTGCGCGGCGAATTGCTCGACACCTGGCAAAACCAGCTGCCCAAAGACGCGCCCAACTATTTCGCGCTGAACATCCTGCCTGCCGAACGGGACAACTTTGCCGAGCGCATCAGTCGTTTATCCACTCACAGCGCGCCGTTGTACCCGATGATTCCGGGACGCCTGATGAGCATCAACGGCGAGCCGGTGAGCAAGTTCGTGACCAAGGATTCACGCGGTGAAAACGCCACTCAACGCGACCTCAACCTGACCTGGGCGGCCAATCTGCCGGAAGGCAACAGCATCACCGAAGGTCGGTGGTGGAACAACGAACAGGCCCCGACCGAAGGCACACCGGGCGTTTCGGTCGAGACCAAACTGGCAAAGAGCCTGAACATGAAGCTGGGCGACACCCTGAGTTTCGTGATCGGCGGCACCACCCACGAGGTCAAGGTCACCAGCCTGCGCGACATCAACTGGGACACCTTCCAGCCCAACTTTTTCATGATCTTCCAGCCCGGCACGCTCAAGGATGTGCCGACCACCTACCTGACCAGTTTCTACCTGGCGCCGGGCAACGATCAGCAGATCGTCGAGCTGTCACGAGCCTTCCCTGCCGTGACCATCCTCCAGGTCGAGGCGCTGCTGGAACAACTGCGCAGCATCCTCGATCAGGTCACCCTGGCCGTGCAGTACGTGCTGCTGTTCGTGCTCGCGGCGGGGCTTGCGGTGCTGTTCTCTGGCCTGCAGGCGACGCTGGATGAACGCATTCGTCAGGGGGCGCTGCTCAGGGCACTGGGGGCCAATCGCGCGCTGCTGATCAAGGCCCGACGCATCGAGTTCGGCCTGCTGGGCGCGGTCAGCGGCGTGCTGGCGGCGCTGGGCTGCGAACTGGTGAGCTTCGTGCTGTACCGCTACGCCTTCAACCTGGAATGGCAGCCCCATGCCTGGTTGTTGGTACTGCCGCTGATCGGCGCTGTGCTGGTGGGTGGCGCGGGTGTATTCGGCACACGCCGGGCGCTCAACGCCAGCCCGCTGACAGTGCTGCGCGAAGGCTGACACTCAAGGGTTGACCGGGAAGATGCCGACAGCAAAGATGTCGGCATCGTGCATGGAGCACCGTTCACCGAGAAACCCCTTGAGCACCAACATCTGTACCCGAGAAGGCCACACCGCCCTCAAGCAAGAACTCGATCACCTGTGGCGCGTCTACCGCCCCGAGATCACTCAGAAAGTCGCCTGGGCGGCGTCGCTGGGCGATCGCAGCGAGAACGCCGATTACCAATACAACAAGAAGCTGCTGCGCGAAATCGACCGCCGCGTGCGCTACCTGCGCAAGCGCCTGGAAGATATGCGCGTGGTGGACTACGCCCCCGAACAGGAAGGCCGGGTGTTCTTCGGTGCGTGGGTGGAGATCGAGAACGACGACGGCGAAAGCAAACGCTTTCGCATCGTCGGTTATGACGAGATCTACGGCCGAATGGATTACATCTCCATCGACTCACCCATGGCCCGGGCATTGCTGAAAAAGGAAGTCGGCGACGAATTCATGGTGCAGACGCCTACCGGGGAGGCCATGTGGTACGTCAACAGCGTGACCTACGAAAAGCCTGTCGCCTGAGGAGCCCGGCCTGCAAACCGTCGGGGTAACCTCAAAACAGTTGTTTCTCAGGATTGGGACGCCCCCATTGTGGCTCCGGCGTCCATTGTCGGCTGGCGTCCTCAACCCACCATTTCAGCAAGCACCTCCCCCCGAGTCGTCACTTGCCCAAAGTGATGCGTCCAGATCACTGGCTGATATCGCCTCGTCAAAACTGCTAACGTGTGCCGCCACTACGAACGTATTGATAACCGACAATCCCAAGGAAAGACATGTTCGAATTTATCTTCCTCGCCGTCCTCATCGGCATCGGCGGTACGGCTTTACTGGACCTCTGGGCGCAGTTGCTCAAGGCAACGCTGGGTTTGCCGACGCCGCCCTGGCATCTGGTCGGGCGCTGGTTCGCCGGAATGCGCCACGGTCAGTTCGTGCATCGCAACGGCATCGGCAATTCCCCTGAAGTGCCCAACGAGCTGCGCATCGGCTGGACCATGCATTACGCGGTCGGCATCGTTTTCGCGGCGGCGGTGTTGTTGATCTGGGGTGTGCAGTGGGCGCACTCGCCGACCTTCTTGCCTGCGCTGATTGTCGGGCTGGTCACGATCGGCGCCGGCTGGTTCATTTTGCAACCGGGCATGGGCGTGGGTGTCGCTTGCAACAAGGCGCCGAACCCGGCGGTGGCGCGTCTGCAAAATGTCGTCGGGCATGTGGTATTTGCCATCGGCATGTATGGGGCGGCGTTGCTGGTGGGTTGAGCGGAGGCTTTGGTGGGTCCCGCCACATCGCGCTGAACCTCTTCCCGCCGCTGCGGTTCTTAATCTTCAGGGCCGCTCTGGCCGATCATCCTCAACCTTAAAGGAGCCCCTCATGACTCAGACCGCTTTGGTCGTCGGCGCCAGTGGCATCGTCGGCAGTGCAATCACCGATTTGCTGCTCGAGAACGGCTGGCAGGTCGCTGCCCTCTCCCGCCATCCGTCTCAGGCAAAAGGCGTGATTCCCGTCGCCGCGGATTTGCAGGATCCAGACTCGGTGAAGCAGGCGCTGGCGGCCATCAAACCGAGCCATGTGTTCATCACCACTTGGTCGCGCCAGGCGACCGAGGCCGAGAACATTAAGGTGAATGCGGCCATGGTGCGCAACGTGCTGGACGCGCTGAGCCCGGGCAAGAGCGTCAAGCATGTCGCGCTGGTGACGGGCTTGAAACACTACCTAGGTCCGTTCGAAGCGTACGGCAAGGGGTCGTTGCCGCAGACGCCGTTTCGTGAAGAACAGGGCCGTCTGGATATCGAGAATTTCTACTACGCCCAGGAAGACGAGGTGTTCGCGGCGGCCAGGCGCGACGGTTTTACTTGGAGCGTGCATCGCCCGCACACCGTGACCGGCGTGGCCGTGGGCAATGCGATGAACATGGCGACGACGTTGGCGGTGTATGCGTCGATCTGCAAAGCCACGGGCAGGCCGTTCGTGTTCCCGGGTTCTCGGATGCAGTGGGACAGCCTCACCGACATGACCGATGCGCGGCAATTGGCCAAGCAACAGCTGTGGGCCGCGACCACGCCTGCGGCGGCGAATCAGGCATTCAACATCACCAATGGCGATGTGTTCCGCTGGAAATGGATGTGGGGGCAGATCGCCGAGTATTTCGGTCTGCACCCGGCCGCTTACCCACCGAGCCCCTTGCCACTGGAAACCCAGATGGCCGACGATCAGGCGGCATGGAGCGACATCGTGCGGGAGCATGGCTTGAAGGAAGCGGACATCAGCCGCCTCATTTCGCCTTGGCACACCGACGCCGATCTGGGGCGGCCGATTGAAGTGGTCACCGATATGTCGAAGAGCCGGGAGCTGGGGTTCAAGGAATTCCAGGCCAGTGACAAGGCGTTTTTCGAGGTCTTCGATGAGTTGCGGGCGCGCAAGCTGATTCCTTAAGGTCAGCCCTTTCCTCGATGATGCAGCACAGCTTGCTCTGGCCGTATGCGTTGAATGTCATGACGCATTCGCGAGCAAGCTCCCTCCCACGGGTTTTGTGTTCACCTTCTATCTGCTAGACCTTCGCCACCAACCGCCCGACCTCGGCCATCAGCGAGTTGATCTGTTCGCTGCTGGCTTTGGACTCGGAGTAATAGACCGTGACGATCAGCGGAGGCCGGCCGGTGGGCCAGATGATGGCGACGTCGTTACTGGCGTTGTTGCTGCCCGAGCCTGTCTTGTCCCCTACCCGCCAGCCTTTCGGCAAACCGGCGCGCAGTTTCTGGTCGCCGGTCTTGTTGCTGACCAGCCAGGCGATCAGCTGAACCTTCGAGGCGCCGGACAGCACATCGCCGATCACCAGCGTGCGCAAGCTGTGCAGCATCGCAATCGGGGTCGTGGTGTCTTGTAGATCACCAGGACGGTTCTCGTTCAATTCGGGTTCACGACGATCGAGTCGGGTGGTCTGGTCACCAATAGTGCGCAGCCAAGCGGTCAATCCCTTAGGGCCGCCAAAACTGTCCAGCAGCAGATTGGCTGCAGTGTTGTCGCTCAGGGTCACAGCGGCTTCGCAGATCGAGCCCACGCTCAACCCGCCCTCGCCCGTGTGTTTTTCGGTGACCGGCGAATAGGTCACCAACTGATCCTGCCCGTAGACGATCACGCGCGACAGGTCTTCTTCCTTGCGGTCGACCCGCGCCAGAACATGGGCCGCCGTCAGAGCCTTGAAGGTGCTGCACATGGCGAAACGTTCATCGCCGCGATGGCTGATCAGGCGCTGAGTGCCGGTGTCGAGAATCGCCACGCCCAGACGTCCGCCGTGGCGACGTTCCAGCGCGGCCAATTGTCGTTCGATTGAAAGCTCTGGCGAGGTGCCCGAATCGGCGGCCAGAACATTGAGACTCCATAGCGCGGGTACTGCCAGCAGCGAGGCGCCGATGAGGTTTCTGCGGGTAATCGACATACACTTCCTTGTCGTTGCAAATGGACGACATGATTGCCGAAACGGCAGCCGCATTATGGCTGCCGTTGCAAGACGGCGATCAACTCACTCAGTCAGGCACACGCGTTGACCGAGCCTTCCTGGATCTGTTTGACGGTGCCTTTGAACACGTTGCGGGCGCTGACTTTCATGTCTTGGGGACCTGTAGGGATAAATTCAGGCGCCCATCATCGGCTCAGACACGCTGCCATTTCAACCATTTCCCTTGCCCGGAAAACGTCGGGCAATCATCGATGACGGCTGAACGTTGAAACCGAACGCATCCAACTGATCAGCCGCAAAGTCGCGGGGTTGTCGTGTTCTTCATGGCTGGCGGCCAGTTCTCCGGCAAGCGAGGCCAGGGATTGCGGCAGCAGCCAGGAAATCTCCTGTTCCGTGGGCTGGAACAGGTTGGGATCGTCTTCTTTCTCGAACGCTGGCCATTCACTCATCGCAGTAACTCCCGTCAAACATGTCCTGCACACGCATGGATGTTTACAGATCGAGCACCAGCGGCCCTGAGGCCGGGACTGCGCAGCAGATCAGCACGTGGTCCGCCGCCGGCATTTCGGCCGGTGGAACCGGGTAATGCACCTGGCCGCTGACCAGCCGGGTCTTGCATGTGCCGCAGGAACCACCACGGCAGCTGTATTCGGGTTCAAGGCCTCGACTCTCGGCCAGCTCCAGCAACGTGCCGCCATCGGGTTGCCAACGGGCTTCCTTGGCGGAGCGTTCGAACAGCACCGGCACCGATTCGGTGGCGGCAGGCGGCTGTTGCAGTGCGACAGTCTGTTGGTCGCCGGTGCGCTTGAGGGTCGACGGGCCGAAGGTCTCGGCATGAATCCGCTCGTCACGGACATGCATGGCCCTCAGCTCGTCATACAGCCCTTGTGTGAAGCTTGCCGGCCCGCAGACATAAAAATCGAAGTCGTTGAACGGCAACAGCGCCTTGAGCAGATTCAGGTCAATACGACCTGCAAGGTGAAAGTCTTTGCTTAGACGAGCCTCGCTCTCGGGCTGGCTCAGCAGACGGACAGCCGTCAGTTGTTCTCCGGCTTTGGCAACCAGTGTGTCCAATTCTTCGCGAAAAGCCAGATCCACCAGACGACGTGCACTTTGAATGAACCAGGTCGGGCGCATGCGGCGGATGCGTTTACCCTCGTAAATCACCTCGCGCAGCATCGACAGCATGGGCGTGACCCCAATCCCGGCCCCCAGCAGCACCAGCGGACGGCGCTCCTGGGGGTCGACCACGAAACTGCCCTGCGGGGCACGGCCGTCGATCAGATCGCCAACCTTGAGCGCGTCGTGCAGGTGCGCCGAGACCAATCCGTCGCGCTTGACGCTGATGCGGAAGAAGTCGTCGGACGGCGCGCTCGACAAGCTGTAGGTGCGAATCACCGGTTTGCTCTGCCCTTCCAGCAGCAGGCGCAATGGCAAATGCTGACCGGCCTTGAACGCAGGTAAACCGGCGCCATCGGCGGGCTCGAAGTAGAAGGAGCGGATGCCTGCGCTTTCGTCGGCAATGCGCGTCACACGCAGCGGCCGCCATTGATCGCGCAATGCGTCGGCCTGCAGGCGCGCGGCGGTCTGTTCCCAATCGCCGGTCATCAGGCTGTTGGGGGAAAAACCCTGAAACTCCCATCGCGAGCGCAAAGCCTGCGGGCGGCGGACCACGGCCTCGACTTTCACTTGCCAGAGCCGCTCGGCGCCCTGGAAGGCGGCGATTTCCGGGCCGTCGAGAATCACGGCGGTGCGGCCCACCAGCTGTAACAGATCGCCGGTGGTGAAATCGATGAACACAAGGCCAGCTTTCGGATTCAGCAGAAAGTTGCCCAGCGTATTGAAATGCAGGTTGCCGGCGAAGTCGGGAATGGTCAGCACATCGCCTTCGACCCGCACGAAACCGGCCTGCCCGCCGCGATGGGACACGTCCACCGAGCGGTGCGGCTGATCGCCTTCAAGGTCCACGTAGCTGGCGACAAAAAAAGTGTCGGCGCCGCGAATCGTTGCCACGGCGGCCTCATCCAGCGCGCTCATGCGCTCCACCGGCGCACGCTGCGGCACTTTGGGCAATGCGATCTGTTTGAGTTCACGCAATTGGATGTACTGCGGGCAGTTGCCGAACGAATGCTCGACCAATACCGAAAAACCCCGATCAGTGACCTGCTCGATATGACCGTTGATGCGGTTGCGCCGACGGGTGTGCAAGTCGATGCCAAGCATGCCTACGGCCGCGCCCGGTTCGAACTGTGCGGCCATCGGGTCGTCGCTGTCTGGTAGACGGGAAAACTGCAGATGCCGAGGGTCGGGCGAGGCGATGAAACCCGCGTCGGCGTCCAGCAGGCTCGCCCACGGCCAGCCCTCGGCGTCCACCGCACCGATGAACATGTACGGCAGGTGCTCGTAGAATTCGCGGTGCTGGTCGGGCATGTAGTTACGAATGACTTTCTTGCCCACGACGCCCATGCGCTCGGCGACGCCGACCGTGGCTTGCAGTTCGATCTCGCCAGAGTGCCAGGGCGAGGGTTTTTCGGAAGTGATGTCGTTCATGACGCGGACTCCCTTTGCGTAAAGACCTGTAGCAGCCCGGCGTGCCGGCGGCGACGTTTGAGGAATCGCCATCGCCGGCAAGCCTGAGTGCTACATAAGCAGGCGTGCTCGGCGATAGCGTTTACGGCTGGATCAAGCCACCAGACCGGCGCCGGTGCTTGGCATTGGCACGAAGCCTTTCAGCGCTTCGATACGCTTCAGCCACGCCCGCACATTCGGGTACGGTTCCAGCGACACGTTGCCTTCAGGGGCATGGGCTATGTAGGTGTAGCCGGCGACGTCGGCGACGGTGGCGTGGTCGGCGGCGAGGAACTGACGGCCCTTGAGGTGGGTTTCGATCACTTTCAGGATCGAATGGGCACGCTCGATGGTGTCTTCCGGGTCGAAACCTGCGCCGAACACGGTGATCAGTCGGGCACGGGCCGGGCCGTTATTGATTTGCCCCGACGCCACCGACAACCAGCGCTGCACCTCGGCGGCGCCTGCGGCGTCCGTTGGCAGCCATTTGCCGGTGGTGTCGTACTTCTTCGCCAGGTACACAAGGATCGCCGTCGAGTCGGAGACGACCGTGCCGTTGTCGTCGATGACCGGCACTTGGCCAAAGGTGTTCAGCGCCAGGAACTCTGCATTCTTTTGCGCGCCGTTGGCCAGGTCGACAAAGCTGATTTCGGGCTCAAGGTCCAGCAACGACAGCATCAGTTGTGCACGATGGGAGTGACCGGACAAAGGGAAGTGATAGAGCTTGATGGCATTCATGGGGTTAGGCTCCTGAGCTGTCGTGGATTCGGGTCAGTGCGGGAGTGGCGTTGTCGCCATTCGGAGTGCCGCGCTGATGGAACGAATAGTGGAGTACGACGCTTTGGAGCGGAATCGCCACAAAAAGCAATCCACCATTTCAATCAATGAAATGATCGACTTCGTTTTATCGCGCTCGGTCAGCCGTGCAAAACAGGATGGGAGCGCATGCGTTCCACAGCATAGTCGACGAAACTGCGCACGCGCGCCGAAGCCCGGCGGCCTTCGCGGTACACCAGATGCACCGGAATCGAGTCCGGCTCGAAGCCTTCGAGCACCGGCTGCAAGCGCCCGTCCTGGAGGTGCTCGTGAACCTGAAAATTCAGGCAACAGGCCAATCCGGCGCCGCGCAGCGTGGCATCGATGGCGGCGGACTGGGTGGTGCAACGCAGCACGGGTTTCAGCGCGACGTTGCGCGAGCTGCCTTGATGCTCAAAGCGCCACTCCAGCATGCGGCTGTCGGCGCTGCAGAACACCAGTGAATGAGCGGCCAGATCCGCCGGTGTGCGGGGCGCTGAATGGCGGGCAAGATAATCCGGGCTGGCGCACACGACTTGACGCACGTCACCCACCTTGCGCGCCACCATGAACGAATCGGGCAGCGCGCCAATCAGCACGGCGACGTCGATCCCTTCCTCGTGCAGATTAGGGAAGCGATCCTGATAGGCCATCGCGACTTCGATCCCGGGCCAGGCGTCCAGGTAGTCGAGCACCACCGGCATCAGCAAGCGTTCCCCGAACAGCAGCGGCGCCACCAGGTTCAGCAGCCCTCGCGGCTCACTATGCAAGCCGTTGGCCGAGGCATCGGCTTCGTCCGCCGCGCGCAACAGCCTAGTGCATTCGTTAGCAAACGTGCGGCCGATATCGGTCAGGGTGACGCCGCGGGTGCTGCGTTCCAACAGCTTGGCGCCAAGGCGTTTTTCCAGTGCCGCGAGCGTGCGACTGACCGTGGCTTCGGACACATCCAGTGCCCGAGATGCCGCTGCCAGGCCCTGCTCGCGAGCCACGGCTTCGAATACCTGCATCTGCCGATGGCGATCCATCAGCCGCGACTCCGCCCGGCCGCCTTGATGGCCGGGTCCTGCATCATGCGTTCGACGCAATAATCGACAAAGGTACGCACCTTGGCCGAGACCTTGCGGTCGGCCTGATAGCAGACGTGCACCGGCAAGGGCGGCTGTTCGAAGTCTTCAAGAAGGATTTCCAGTTCACCGCTGGCCACTCGGCTGGCGACCTGATAGGAAAGCACGCGGGTCACGCCCCAGCCCATGGATGCGGCGGTAATGGCCGCTTGGTTGGCGGAAACCGTGAGGCGGGATTTCAGCTCGATGTCTACCGGCTTGCCTTCATCCGAGAATTCCCAGCGGCGTACCAGGGCGCTGGCGGCTGACACGATCACCCGATGCTGCGACAGTTCGTCCGGGCGTTGCGGGCGTCCGTGGGCGGCCAGATACGCAGGCGACGCGCAGACCACTCGGCGCACTTCGCCAACCTTCACGCCGTGCTGAGTGCTGTCCAGCAGATGACCGATGCGCACCGCGACGTCGATGCCCTCCTCGACCATGTGCGTCACCCGGTCCACCAACAGCGCATTGATGCTGACCCCGGAATATCGCTCCAGATACCCCACCACCAGGGGCATGACGAACAGTTCGCCAAACAATAATGAAGCCGTGATGGTCAGGTGCCCGACGGGAGCGGCGTTGCTGCCGCCTGCGGAATCTTCGGCTTCTTCAATTTCGCTGAGGATGCGGCGGCAATCGGTGAGGTAACGCTGACCGGCCTCGCTCAGGTGCACGCTGCGCGTGGTGCGGGACAACAACAGCGTGCCGATGCGTTTTTCCAGCGCCGCCACTGCACGGGTGACGCTGGGCGCCGACATGTTCAGACGCCGCGCGGCAGTGACGAAACTGCGCTCTTCGCACACGGCGATAAAAACCTGCATTTCCTGAAAACGGTCCATGGCGGGGCTCGGCTGTCCGGCATCGGTTTGGGTGGTTGCGATAGTAGCGTTTTGATCAGCAGTTCGTCAGATCGAACACTGCGCTGTTGGCTTCACACAATCCCTGGGAGGAAGCTTGCTTGCGAAGACTTAACTTCTGACGACGAATTTGCGCCGGATGCCCGGACCTCTTCGCGAGCAAGCTCCCTCCCACAGAAACGAAGTGAGTATGCTGAAAGGTTGCGCTCGCAGCGCCTCTACTACGCAACATCCTGAAATATCCCCTTGACGAGACCTGCCCTTGTGAGCGTTCATATTGGCGCACGGTCATACTCTATTTTTTCGGTTTTGCTCCTCGGGGAACACTCATGGTTTCGTCAGTTCTGGCGGCGTCGCTGTCTCGTCGTCGTATCCATTACAGCTGGGTGGTCCTGGCTGTCACCTTCCTGACCATGCTGGTCATGGCCGGCGCGGTCGGTGCGCCGGGGGTATTCATCAAGCCGCTGGAAGCGGAATTCGGCTGGGACACCGCCGAGATTTCCTCGGCGCTGGCGGTGCGTTTCGCCCTGTTCGGTCTGGTCGGCCCGTTCGCAGCGGCGTTCATGAATCACTTTGGCGTGCGTCGAGTGGTTCTGACCGCGCTGACACTGGTCGCCAGCGGCATGATCCTGTCGCTGTTCATGACGCAGTTCTGGCAATTGGTGGTGTTGTGGGGGCTGGTGGTGGGTTTCGGCACAGGGCTGACCGCCATGGTGCTGGGCGCCACGGTGGCGACGCGCTGGTTCTCTCAACGTCGCGGGATGGCGATGGGGCTGCTGTCGGCCAGTTCCGCCACCGGCCAGTTGGTGTTCATGCCGATGCTGGCCAACCTGACCGAACACTTCGGCTGGCGCACCGCGCTGGCCTGCATCTGCGTGGCCATCGTCATCGCCGCAGTTGCGGTGCTCGCGCTGATGCGCAATCGCCCCTCGGACCTGCAACTGCCCTCCTACGGCGAGACTGAAATCCAGCCAGAAGTGACCAGCAGACAGACCTTCACTCAGTTGCTGGTGACGCCGCTCAAGGTGCTGCGCGATGTCGCCGGAACCTGGACGTTCTGGGTGCTGTTCATGACGTTTTTCATCTGTGGCGCCAGCACCAACGGGCTGATCCAGACCCACTTCATCAGCATGTGCGGCGACTACGGCCTGATCGCCACCACAGCTGCCGGAATGCTGGCGGTGATGGGGATTTTCGACTTCGTGGGGACCATCGGTTCAGGCTGGCTGTCGGACCGCTTCGACAACCGCTGGCTGCTGTTCAGCTACTACGGATTGCGTGGCGTGGCGCTGATCACCCTGCCGTTCTCGGATTTCACGGTCTACGGCCTGTCGTTCTTCGCGCTGATCTACGGCCTGGACTGGATCGCCACCGTACCGCCAACCGTGAAGCTGACGGTGCAGAGGTTCGGCCCGGAGCGCGCCAACATCGTCTTTGGCTGGATCTTCGCCGGCCATCAACTGGGGGCCGCGTTTGCCGCCTACGGTGCCGGATGGACACGCATACACTTCGCCAGTTACCTGCCGGCGTTCTTCATCTCCGGCCTGCTCTGTGTGATCGCCGCGCTGATAGCGCTGTCCATCGTCCCGGCACTGAAGAAGGCTGCGGTTCAGAGCCACTGACGCGCGGTCAGCCACATACCGAAACCCAACGCCATCAGGCCCCACGCCAAGAGCGGGTGGAACATCACCCGCCAGGCCAGGGCGCGGGGCTCGAAGCCCACGCCATGCACGAAACCTGCGGCCACGCCCCACATGACCAGCATCAGCAGGCTGTGGGAATAGCGACCGTCGGCGTCGAGCATCGACGCAGGATGAATCAGCAGCACCAGGCTCAGAGGAATCGCCATCAGCAGGGACAGCGCCCGGCCGATGACGTGCCTGAACGGCGCCACCCGCGCATCAGTCGTCACAGCCGTTCTCCAGCGCATTGGCGTCGGATGACTCCAGCCACAACGCATTGATGATGCCGAAACTGCAGGCCAGCAATACCCCGAGAATCCAGGCGAAATACCACATGTCGTTGCTCCTTAATAAAGGCCGTGAGGGTTGTGGTCGATGTGCGCGGTGGTGACCTTGCCCCACATCTTGGCGTAGCACCACAGCGTGTAGCAGAGGATCAGCGGCACGAAGATCGAGGCCGCGATAAACATGATGAACAGCGTTCTGTGGCTGGACACCGCATCCCACACGGTCAGGCTCGACGCCGGATCGAGGCTCGACGGCATGACGAACGGGAACAGCGCAAAGCCTGCGGTACACAGCGCGCCGACAATTGCCAGGCTGCTGCCCAGAAACGCGGTTCTGCCCTGCCCTGCACTGGCGCCCAACAGCGCCAGCAAACCACCGAAAATCCCCAGCAGCGGCGCGATGACGGTCAAAGGATGCGCGTGGTAATTGGCCATCCAGCCGGGGTTGCTCGCAGCAACCGTTTTGCCCAGCGGGTTGAGCGCGGCACCGGCATCGAACGCCGACGTGATCTCCAGCCCTTGAATGCCACCGAGCAGCAGCCACACGCCAGCGCCGATGAACGACAGCACGAACACCAGCGACAGCCACTGCGCCGCACGCCGTGAACGACGGGCAATCGCACCTTCTGTGCGCATCATCAGCCAGCTGCCGCCGTGCAGGCCGAGCATGCTCAGGCTGACCACACCGGCCAGCAGGCCGAACGGGCTGAGCAGTTGCCAGAAGTTGCCGTGATAGCTGGAGCGCAGGGTGTCGTCGAACTGGAACGGCACGCCGAGCAGCAGGTTGCCGAAGGCCACGCCGAACACCAGCGACGGCACCAGCCCGCCAACGAACAGCCCCCAGTCCCAACTCTGCCGCCAGCGGGTGTTTTCCAGCTTGCTGCGGTAATCAAAGCCCACGGGGCGCACGAACAGGGCGAACAGCACCAGCAACAACGCCCAGTACAAGCCGGAGAACGCTGCCGAGTATACCAGCGGCCAGGCGGCGAACAGCGCGCCCCCGGCGGTGATCAGCCATACCTGATTGCCGTCCCAGTGCGGGGCGATGGTGTTGATCACCACCCTTCTTTCGTTGTCGTTGCGCCCGACAAAGGGCATCAGCATCGCCGCGCCCAGGTCGAAGCCGTCGGTCAGGGCGAAGCCGATCAGCAGCACGCCGACCAGCACCCACCAGATCAGTTTGAGTGTCTCGTAATCGAACATCGTGCGTTCCTCAGGCCAGCGTCGGTTGTTGTGCAGCAGGCAGTTCAGCGTCACCGCGTTCGAAGTGGTATCGACCGGTGTGCAGGCTGCTCGGGCCGAGGCGCGCAAACTTGATCATCAGGTACATCTCGATGATCAGCAGCACGGTGTAGAAGCCCACCAGCGCCAGAATCGAGCCCAGTACATCGCCGGAAGACAGCGTCGAGGCGGACAGATGCACCGGCAGCACTTCACCAATGGACCAGGGCTGACGGCCATGCTCGGCCACCCACCAGCCGGTCTGGGTGGCGATCCATGGCAACGGCAGGCTGAACAGCGCCCACTTGAGCAGCCAGCGCTTGCTCGCCTCGTTCTTGCGCGCCGAAGCCCAGAAGGCACAGGCGAACAACAGCAGCATGAGCACACCGCTGAGGACCATCAGGCGAAAGGTCCAGAAGATCGACGCGACATGCGGGATGGAATCCAGCGCGGCCTGATGAATCTGCTGCTCGTTGGCATCGACTACTTTGTCGGTGTACTTCTTCAACAGCAGGCCATAGCCCAGGTCCTTCTTCACCTCGTTGAAGGCATTGAGGGTCTGCTCGCTCTTGTCACCGGCGCGCAACTTGCCCAGCAGGTCGTAAGCGACCATGCCGTTGCGGATACGGCCCTGGTGCTCGCTGACCAGGTCCTTGATCCCGGTCACCTGCTTGTCCACCGAGCGGGTGGCGATGATGCCCATCACGTAGGGGATCTTCACCGCGTAATCGGTGCGCTGGGTTTCCTGATTCGGCAGGCCGAACAAGGTGAACGCAGCGGGCGCCGGTTCGGTTTCCCATTCGGCTTCGATGGCGGCAAGCTTGGTCTTCTGCACGTCGCCAATTTCGTAGCCGGACTCATCGCCCAGCACGATCACCGAGAGAATCGAGGCCATGCCGAAGGCAGCCGCGATGGCAAACGAGCGTCGGGCAAAACCGACATCGCGGCCTTTGAGCAAGTACCAACTGGATATCGCCAGCACGAAGATCGCGCCCGTGACGTAACCGCTGGCCACGGTGTGGACGAATTTGACCTGAGCCACCGGGTTGAAAATCAGGTCGCTGAAGCTGGTCAGCTCCATGCGCATCGTGGTGAAGTTGAACTCGGCGCCGACCGGGTTCTGCATCCAGCCGTTGGCGATGAGAATCCACAGCGCCGACATGTTCGAGCCGATCGCCACCAGCCAGGTGACGGCCAGATGCTGCACGCGGGTCAGGCGGTCCCAGCCGAAGAAGAACAGGCCGATGAAGGTCGATTCGAGGAAGAACGCCATCATCCCTTCGATGGCCAGCGGCGCACCGAAGATGTCGCCCACGTAATGGCTGTAGTACGCCCAGTTGGTGCCGAACTGGAACTCCATGGTCAGGCCGGTGGTGACGCCCAGGGCGAAGTTGATGCCGAACAGCTTGCCCCAGAACCTGGTCATGTCCTTGTAGACCTGTTTGCCGGTCATCACGTAGACCGACTCCATGATCGCCAGCAAAAAGGTCATGCCCAGCGTCAACGGAACAAACAGAAAGTGGTACAGCGCGGTCATTGCGAACTGCAGTCGAGATAAGTCGACGACTGATTCCGAAATCATTTTGGGTTCTTCTCAGAAGGTTCGGGAGGGGCGCCCAATACATGCAGGCCAACTTGCACCCCGTCGTCCTTGACCTCGACCGGCGCGTCGAACCAGACGCTGCGGATACCCATCAGCAACACGAGTTTGATCACCAGGATCAGACCGATGTCTTTGGCCAGCGGGTGTTTGAGGAAATCGAAAGGACCAGGCATGTTGAGGACTCGTCGGGGTGCAGGGTATTTTTCCTACAGACCTGTCCGGGACTTTTGACCTGGATCAAGAAAGATGATGAGTAGGATGTGGCGTGTTGACGCAGCGTTTTTATCTTCACCAATGTAGGAATTTTCGAGCGGTCGTGAACCTAAATGGGAATTAATGTAGATGGGTGTAAGACTCGGCCGACATTCTCCCTCTCAATGAAAGAACGCTTCTGTAGGAATTGCCTTTTCGACGCGACAGAAACGACCATAAAACCCGGGTTCCAAACAGCCTTCAAAAGACCGGCCCGGCAAAAACAGTTATTGATCGCCACCTTCGCCGTACGGTTTTTAAAGACAAACAAACACCTCAACTTCACATAACTTCCCCGCAATCATTGAGTGCCGCATAGACAACCGGGTTTTCCATGCTTACGTTTTTACCGATATTTCCAAGCACTCACCGCTGAAACAATTACCGTCGAGGGATTATTCAAAGACTTCGCGTGGACACATTTAGCAAGCACTCCCCCCGCCACTGTTTTTATTCTTTTGTACTCTTTCATCCATGCCATTCACTTGACGTGCATGTGGCACTTTCCCTTCTACCGGGATCATCCCGAAAGAGCGCTGAATATATGACTGACCACAATCCACTGCTGCGCAACATTCTCACCCCTCTGACATCGTCCTCGGCGTCCGCAAACCACCTTGAGCCTCAAGGGCGAACGCTGGACGCAACCCTGACCAAAGAGGCCGCATTCGAAGCGGCGCTCAAGACACTGGACGTGCGTTCGGTGTTCGACATTATCCGACAGCCCAAGGCACACTTCTGCGAGCAGTTTTCCGAACTATGCGAACACCACCCTGTCTTGAATGAACTCAGCCCCGAACTCACTTACGATCATGCAATGTGTTATGCCGTTCAGATCGGTCGTTTGTACCGCGACGAACAGGTTTCATCCTCCGACATTGCCAACTCCGGATTTAATACTCCTGACTCTCCCAAGTACCAGGATCTGTTCAATGAGCAGTGGGATGAGTTCTGCAAAGTAGGCGCCATCGCCGCCATTGATTCGCCTGTCGCCTACCTGCGGTCCCTGTATCGGTTGATTACCGACGTCATCGAGTCGGGTGACGACGGTAGCCGGCCCAAGATAAAGCTGGAGACGCGGCGTCCTGATCTGAAGGACCTGTTGATCGATCAACAATCGACATTCACGCCTTTACCGATGTTGAACATCGTCAATGACGTTTTGAGCAAAAGCATTGAAAGTTTTCTCGACAAAGATGCCGATCTCGTGGCGCAAGAGATGATGAACAAACGGCATCCATTTCTGTTTCCCTACCACTTTGCTCATCAACAATGTCAGTTGAGCTTAGGCCAGAGCAAACACCCACTCGGGTCCATCAACTATCGCATCAGCCAACCATTGCCGACCGGGCGAGACGCAAGGAATGAATACGGACAGCATGCCCACGCAAGCACAATCGCACAGACGTTGCTGGCGGGCTTGAGCCCCGAGCAACAACGGATCGTAACAGAGCCCACCCCCTTTCCCGACGCTGCGGATGTGCCTCCAGACGTTGAGCGGGCGTTTTTCAAACGACATTATGGTGTGGAGGTTTCACCCGGCCATGAGAACCCACTGACAACGCTTGGCACGTTCATGACCCAAACCGGCTCCAGTGCCGAGCAGGTCGAAGCATTACTCGCCACACGCCAATACTCGCCAACACACTCCCCCAATTGTCTTTCGCCTGATCCCGTACACACCAGAGCAGGCACGACGTCAACACTCCCCTCATCGTCGGATTACGGCGCCTGCTACGTCAACGGTGCCAATTCGGTAGAGGCGCAGAAACCAGCGACGGCTTCAGAGGACAACTCGCTGAAGCTGGTTGTACAGGTGACCGATGACGGTACGACGGTTCGCCTGGCCAATACCTCGCTGCAACGTTTTGACCGCCTGCAACGCATGATTCGCCTGCAACGCTGGATGAATATCTCTTTCGCCGAACTGGACACTTTGATCGTCGCAGCCATGCGCGCCGAAGGTGAGGCGAATCTGCAGATGGCCCTGAATGACAACACCCTGCGGACCTTGGGTGTGTTCCGTTATCTCAGCGGCCGCTACGACATAACGGCGGAGGAATTCGCCGCGCTGCTGCATGACCTATCACCCTACGCGGACAAGAACCGCATGCCGCTGTTCGACGAAGTGTTCAATAACCCGGTCCTGTTCGACACGCCCCTGACCCTTGATCAGACTGAATTTGAAACGTCCAGCAGCGCGCCGGAAGATCAAAGGACGGTGTACCAGTTGTGCGCCAGCCTGGGATTACAGCCCACGGCAGCCTCTCTCGAACGCGTGGCCCACAACACGCGAACGTATGTCGGAACGCTGCGCCGCTCGTTGGCAACCGTGTCCTCGTTCTACCGCCAGGCACGCATCGCCCGTCTGTTGAGCCTGACTGCGCAAGACGGCTGGGCAGTGGCAGATGCACTGGGAAGCGACGCCTACCATCAGGCCTTGGCACGAGGGGCGCTGCGCACTGAAGGCAATGACCCGGATATCCTCGACGTTCTGATGCAGATGGACTGGGCAGTGTCCTGGCTCAAACAAAGCGCAAAAGACATCACCACTGTCCGCACGCAAATTGGCCTGGATCCCAGTGCGTTAATCCCGACCCAGGCGCTGATCGATCGTCTGAATCAACTGCATCATCAGTCGAGCCAGTCACGGGTCACCTACCAACACATCCGCGACCTCAACCTCCCCAACAACGCGTCGAATTCAATTGACTGGTTCATTGAAATCAGGCGAACGCTCGTCAGTGGCTCAGGCCTGGTCAACGCACTGCCACTGCAACCGGTCGACGACGTCAGAGCACAACTGGATGAAGCGCTGTTGAGCCTGATCGAGCCCATGGCGCTTGAACCTGGCGCCAAAACCGAGGCGAGAAACGCACTTTGTCAACTGCTGCTAGGCGCTCATGACGCGCAGGCCGTGCTGATCGAGCGGTTGTTGCAGGAACTCGCGGAGCTGCAAATGGACCAGGCGGCGCTGGTGCTTCACTGGTCAGGACTCTCCACACCTGCACTATTGACGCTGCTCGAGGAGGCGGTGAATGACAATCTCCTGACCGTCGAGCATTTCGACCCGACACTGCTGAGCGCACTGCAGACCGTCGTCCGTCATGCGCACATTGCCACCGAGCTGGACCTGAGCGAATTGGCGTTGCGTCTGTTTCTGGTGTCGCCCTCCTGGCTGGGTGCGCCGATGCATGCCCAGACGCCGTCGCTGGCATCGTTGTATCTGCTCGAGCGCTACGCCCACCTGGTGCATGAAGCCGACGTACCGGACGCCGGGTTGCTCAATTATCTAACGCTTGCCAATGCCCCGGGGGCGGCGCGGCTCGACACCGAGGCCCTCGCCAGCGAACTCGCGCGGCTGTTGAACTGGAGCAAGAGCGAGCTGCTCACCCATGTGCTTACGCTGCCCGACCACAAAGCGGTCAACCTGGCGCATGTGGACTGGCTCTATCGCTGCAAGCAGACCGGCGACGACAGTGGCCTGAGCGCTGCCAGCCTGCAACTCGCCCTCACACTGAACGTGCAAAGCCCGCTTGAGCAATGGCAGGCCATGGGTAATGCCGCAATGGCGGCCATCCGTTAATCGACTCATCCCATTTCATGATCTAAGGAAAGAACATGTTCACAGCCATCGACAGTCAACTCAATGAAGCATTACGTGACGCATTGGTTGCTTACTTCCTTGACGAAGTCGTCAAGGGAAGTTCGCAGCTCGAAACCCTGGGGCTGCCAGAAACGCTCAAGGACGCCAACGATCTCTATCAGTTCCTGCTGCTGGATGTGCAGGTTAGCCAGAAGGTAGAAACCAGCCGTGTCGCATCGGCCATCAGCAGCCTGCAGCAGTACATCAATGCCATTTTCATGGGCATGGAGCCGGGGTATGAAAACGAGAGTCTGGAATCCAGCGTGGTCACGCATTGGCGTGAACAACAGGCTCAATATCCGCTGTGGGCTGCCAGCCAACAACTGGCGTGGTACCCGGAGATTTATATTGACCCTTCGCTACGCCTGAAAAAAACCCCGTATTTCCAGCAACTTGAACAGGACATCAACCAGAACAGGATCAACGTCGATACCGTCCAGGAAGCGGTCAAAAGCTACCTGACCAAGTTCGAGCGAGTGGCCAACTTGCATGTGGTCAACGGTTATGTCACCTCCGACAAGTTCGGCGACGGCACTTACTACTTCATCGGCAAAGCGCGGGGTGAAACGGCCTACTACTGGCGCTCCGTTGACATGTCCCAGCGCAGCTTCAAGGAGGGTGCCGACGGGCCCAGGATGGATAACCCACAGCCGGGGGCCTGGACCACCTGGGAGCAGGCCGACTTGCCGATTTCCGAAAACGCATTGGGGGACACCCTGCGCCCGGTGTATTTCAATAACCGGTTGTTCGTCACCTGGCTTGAATACCAGCCCAGTGACAACGCGGCCCTGAGCGTGTCACCCAGCGCAAACGACACACCGACGGTCGAAAGCACTTCGCTCGTGCGCATGATGATGGTCTATAAGAAATACGACGACAGCTGGAGCGCCCCGAATGCCTGCCTGACGTGGTACACGAATATCGCGCCGCAGAGTCTGAAAACCATCACTGTGCAGGATACGGCGACCTCGCTGTTCCTTGCCCTGTATGCCGATTACACGCCTGGGGCGGCCGAGGATGGAAGCGCCGATACGTACGCGCTGCTGAAGACCTCGAGTATGGACAGAAACTTCAATCTGACTGAGTTGTTCCCCGCCAGCGGGGAAGTACCAGAGAGTGATCCCGGGGCTGTCACAAAAGAAATCCATGTACTTAAACTGGGTCGGCTGTTTGCGCATATAAACCCGCAGCGCTTGCAGTTCAGAGTGCCGCCTCTGGACATCAGGTTAAAATCGGTCGAAAGTTTTAGTCCATTCCCCACGTCCGATGAATGGAATATCGATCAATTACAGGGTTGTGTTGCCGAAGCGCTGGAAAGCGACGTCATTTACGACCAGGAAAACGCCACGCTTGAGTTCCACTCGAAACTGAGCCGCTCGCCTGAAGACTTCACCACCCGCCTCGACATTTCAACGTGGGCCCCACTGGGCAGAGAAGGCCTGGTTTTAAAGTTTGTGTTCGACCAGGACGACCCCAGCCCCACACATATGAAGCTACTCTCCGGGTCCACCATCGAAGGGAACTCGGGATGGAGGCAAGAGGACGCCTCGATCGACGCCTACAGTTTCAAACAAACCGACGGTGTTGCCAGTCCTTACCTTTTGTGCGACTCGCCACTTACCGAGCGATTTACGGTTGTGGGAACGGGAAGAGGTCCTTTTCCCATTCACGACAAATATGTGAACAGAGCTGCCGTCCGCGAAATATTGAAATCGTCGTCCCTCTCCGGAACCTCAGTATTAACGCGTTATACAAAAGGGGTAGAAATAAGTTCGACCACCGGGCGGCTCAACCATCACGACCGAGCCGGCCAGACCGACTTCCAGCATCACATTGCTCGTCCGACCTCAATACGCTCCAAAGAAGCCGTATGGCCACAGGCCTATTCCCAAAACCGCGTATCCCTTGGCTCGGCATCGGAGCGCGGTGACCTGCTCCCTCCTGACACCCTCGTACTTAAACTACCCATCAACGAGGAAACCTTGCGGCCGGATTGGGGCGTCACTTGGCCACCGGTCGAGCAGGACGGCCGGTTCATTCCATTCATGCACGGGATTACCGTAAGGAAAGGCAGAACCCTCGTCGGTCACGCAATCAAAGGTGTGCTGGTAGAGCTCCAACATTTACCGCTGACCTCCAAAACGCTGATCGCCCCAAAAATCAATACCCGCCACAGCGAAACACTGGGCACTGCCGAGTTCATCGATTTCGAAGGGACGGACATTGGCTACAGCGACGGATCGGACACCGAGAAGCGCTCTCCCCTGCGCATGAACACGCTGTTTGCCCGTGAGTTGACGCAGAAGGTCGATGTAGCGCTGGAGTATCTGCTGACCTGGGAAACCCAGGGTCTACCGGAGCCGCCCATGAACGACAGTGGCGATGGAAAATCAGCCACGATGGACTTTCACGGTGCAAACGGCCAGTACTTCTGGGAGCTGTTTCTGCATATGCCGTTCCTGATCGGCCATCGGCTGAATCTGGAACACGACTTCGCACAAGCCGAGCGCTGGTACAACTTTATCTTCGACCCAAGCCGCAAAGCCGACTCCGCGACGGGGCGTCCGGCCTTCTGGAATGTGCGACCGCTGGTGGCGGACCAGACCAGTCCGGGTTACGCCACTTCTGCAGCTACCGATCCTGACGGCATCGCCATGAGTCACCCGATTCGTTATCAGAAAGCCATTTACCGGCATTACCTGCAGAACCTGGTCGACCAGGGCGACGTAGCGTATCGACAGCTGACCCCGGACAGTCTGAATGAGGCCAAACTGTGGTACGTGCGCGTGTTGGAAATGCTTGGGAACCGACCGGATGTCAGGTTGATCGATCACTGGACGCCCATTACCTTGCAGGAGCTGACTTCAGCGCCAAACCCCCATCTACGAAGCTTCGAGCTGCAACTGGTGCAGCAGGATCAACTGCGCCTTGACAGCCAGAAAGCCAATGGTGGCCAGTCCGCGTACCGTTTCGAACAACCACCGTTGCGGTTGCGTACCTTCAGCCAGGACCCCACCCTGAGCGAACTGGATAGCCCGCACTTTCGTGTGCCGATCAACTTCAAGCTGGTGGCGCTGTGGGAGGGTCTGGAGTCACGGCTGCGAAATCTTCGTGACAATCGCACCCTGGATGGCAAGCCGCTGTCCCCCGCGCTGTATGCAGCGCCTTTGAACCCCGGGGAAATGCTGGCAAATCTCGGCCAGAATGCATCGGGAAGCAGAGGCAACCGCAACCTGACCCTGAGCACGCCGCATTACCGTTTTGCGGTCATGCACCCACGGGCGAACGCGGCGGTCGAAACCTTGATCCAGTTCGGTCATACCTTGCTGTCGTTGATCGAGCGCAAAGAACAGTCCGAGCTACAGGAACTGCAACACCAACAGGCCTGGGACTTCGCTCAGCTCGCCGTCGATCTGCAAAAACAAACGCTCAAGGTCGATCAGCAAAACCGCGCCGCCTTGCTCGCCAGCCGACAGGTCGTTGAAGCACGCCTGAACTTCTACAGCGAGCGCAGCGATGAAGTGGTCAGCGCTGGCGAAATCGCCGCAGGCGCTGCTCACCTGGCAGGACGCCATGCAGAAACGGTATCGGCCGTGGCCGATGTGGTGGGTTGCGCACTGAAAACCGCTCCGAACCACTTCGGGATGATTGCCGGCCTCGCCAACGGGGTCATTACCGGCGGTTGGCGCCTTGAAGGCCCGGCGGAAATGGCCAGTTCGGCTGCAGCGGGCATAGCGGCAACCCTGCACGGTGTCGGCGATGCACTGGACCGTGTCGAGCAATACCGCCGTCGTCATCAAGAGTGGATGCTCGCCCGTGACCAGGCGAGCCTTGAAGTGGCACAGATCGACGCCCAACTCGCGGTGCTGGACGAACAGACACATATCTCGGAACTCCAGCTGCATCAGGCAGAAACGGCCTTGGCGCAGGCGAAGATCACCTACGCGTTTCTTGGCAAACGCTTTACCCAGTCGCAGTTGTATCAGTGGTTGAACGGTCAGTTGGCGTCGTTCTACTACCAGGCGTACGACGCCACGCTGTCTCTGTGCCTGGCTGCAGAAGCTTGCTGGCAATACGAGATGGCAGACTTCTCCACGCGTTTCATCCAGACAACGGCCTGGAACACGACCCATCGGGGCTTGAGCGTCGGGGAATCGTTGAAGGTCGATCTGCTGAAAATGGAAAGTGCCTATCTGTCTCGTAACGATCGGCTGCTGGAAATCACCAAGACCGTGTCCTTGCGCCAGCTGTTGGAGAAGGACCCTGACTCGAACGTCAACGAGGATTGGGACACGATTCATCACAGGCTTCGAACTCAAGGCAATGTGGATTTTGAACTGACCCAGGCGATGTTCGACCACGACTACCCTGGCCAGTATTGCCGACGCATCGCGCGAGTCAGCGTGTCGCTGCCCGTGACACTCGGCCCCTACGAGGACATCCGCGCCACGCTGACACAGACCTATAACAAGGTTGAACTGGCTTCGGTCGGGATCAACAGCGTTCGCGAGAATCTGCGTGCCAGCCAGCAGATCGCGCTGTCCAGCGGTGTCGATGACGACGGCATGTTCACCTTGAGCTTCGACGACGACCGTTACCTGCCATTCGAAGGCACGGGCGCCGTCTCGCGCTGGTCGCTGCAGTTCTCCAATCATGCAACGCAACAGGCAGCCCTGGATTCACTGACCGACATCATCGTGCATGTGCAATACACCGCCAAACCGAGTGAGGGTGTGTGAGCATGAACAGTCAAAACACCCTCAACATAAGCACTCCCTCCCTGCCAAAGGGCGGGGGGGCCATTCAAAGCATCGGCAAGGGTCTGGGACCGGTCGGCCCCCTGGGAGCAGCGACGGCGAGCATCGAGTTACCCATTTCATCCGGACGCGGTTTCTCGCCGGCGCTGACGCTCGGTTACAGCAGTCACGCAGGCAACGACATCTGCGGCATGGGCTGGAGCCTGTCGCGTAGCGCGATATCCCGGTACACGCGCAAGGGTGTACCGAATTACAGCGAGGACGATCTGTTCGCAGGGCCCGATGGCGAGATGCTGATGCCCGTGCGTGACGAACACGACCGCATCGAACGCAGAAGCGTTGATTCGTTTCGCTCGCTGGACCTGCAGACGTCGTGGCACGTCGCCCGCTACCAGCCACGCATCCGACACAGCCATGACGTGATAGAGCACTGGCGTTCGAACGATGACGACCCCGGTTTCTGGATGATCCATGGGAGCGATGGCAGCCTGCACGTCTATGGCCAGGGCGAGCAGTCGCGCATCACTGCACCGGATGGCCAACGGGTCGCACAGTGGCTGCTGCAGGAGTCAATGAATGCCCATGGCGAGCACATCGTTTATGAGTACAAACAGGAGGATGGCCATGGCGTTGATCCGCAATCTCCAAGGGATTTCGTCTGTCAGCGATACCTGAGCCGAGTCTGCTACGGCAACCGCCAGGCTACCCCCCATCTTTATGCCTGGGGCCAATCGACTGCCGCCCCGCAATGGCACTTCGAGTTGCTGTTCGACTACGGCGAGCGCGCCACTGGCCTTGTCGAGCAGCCCGGGTACCCGGCCACCGGTCCTTGGCCGCTGCGCAGCGATCCCTTCTCCAGTTACGTCTATGGCTTCGAACTGAGAACCTGGCGGTTATGCCGGCAGGTCCTGATGTTTCATCACTTCCCCGACGAAACCGGCCCGGACCCGGTGCTGGTCCAACGCCTGTCGCTCGAATACCAGACCACCGACCTTTCCTATAGCCAGTTGCAGGCGGCTCATCTACAGGGCTACGACGCGCAGGGTCAGGTTGATTGTCGGCCCCCCATGGAGTACGGCTACAGCGGATTCGATACCCAAGAGGGCCGCTTCGAGGAATTTCAGCATTTCCCCGGGCTCGATGACGGCCAGCGTTATCAACTGGTGGACCTTTACGGAGAAGGGTTACCCGGCGTGATGTACCGTTCCGAGGGCTGCTGGTACTACCGCGAGCCGCAACGTGCGGCAGAGGCGCAAAACCCTGACCAGATTACCTACGGCGACTGGCAGACATTGCCTCGAACCCCCGCCGCCGACCAGCACGAGCCGGTAAACCAGTCACTCACCGATATCACAGGCAATGGTCGGCTGGACTGGGTCGTGTCTCAACACGGTCTTCAAGGTTTCTTCACCCTTGGAGCGGATCGCCAGTGGTCAGGATTCACGCCGTTCAGCGCCTTTCCCAGTGAGTTCTTTCATACCAAGGGGCAAATGGCCGACCTGATTGGCGATGGCCTGAGCGACCTGACGTTGATCGGCAACCAGAGTGTGCGGCTATACCGCTCCACACCTCGGCAGCCGAGCTTCGAGTCGGGCACGCATGTCGACCATGACCAACCCGGCGACTACTTGCCGACGCTCAACGACAGCCACAGCGATGTCGTGGCGTTCAGCGACGTGTTGGGCAGCGGTCAACAGCATCTGGTGCGTATCCGACACAACGAAATCATGTGCTGGCCCAATCTGGGCCATGGCCGATTCGGGCGAGGATTTCGTCTTGCCGAACTGCCGTTCAGCTATGACGAATTCGAGGCGTCGCGGGTACTGCTCGCCGATCTGGATGGGTCGGGCGCTGCTGACCTGATTTACCTGACGCCGGACCACATCCAGATTTTCATGAACAACGGCGGCAACGGCTTCGATCAACAGCCCAGACTCCATTCCTGGCCACAAGGCATGCGCTATGACCGGTTTTGTCAGGTGAGCGCTGCGGACGTGCAGGGCCTTGGCTGCTCCAGTCTGATTGTCACCTCGCCCCACGGTTCGCCCCGCCACTGGCATTGCAACTTCGCAAGGCGCAAGCCTTACCTGCTGATAAGCACCGACAACAACATGGGGGCATCGTCGCAGGTGACGTACCGCAGCTCCGCACAGGAGTGGCTGGACGAAAAACAGGAGCTTCGAGCCGCTGGCAACCCCGCCCACTGCCAGGTGCCGCTGGCCATTCACTTGGCGAGTCAGCAATGGCAGATCGATGAAATCACCGGTAACCGCCTCACCCAGCAAATGCGCTATCGGCAGGGTTATTACGACGGCCACTATCGGGAAATGCGTGGATTTGGCCTGGTCCTACAGACTGACAGCGAAATGCCCACCCTCTCGCCCCTGGGATATGACAATGCCCCGCTGCTGACCAAAACCTGGTTTCATACGGGCCGCTTCGTCGATATGCCGGACAGCGGCCACGACACTTCTGACCCACAGGCGCGTGCGCTGGGTAAAGCGTTATTGCTCGACGAACGCTACCAGATCATCGACGTAGCGGACGAAACGACCCGACGCGAAATGGCCAGGGCCCTGAGCGGCCTGACGCTGCGCCTGGAGATCTTCGGTCTGGACGCCAGTGCGCAACAGGAGCTGCCCTACACAGTGCAGCAACACCGTCATGCCGTGGTGCTTGAACGCGCGCCCAGCACCGGACAACCCTACGCAATCATGCGCCGTCTCGAGCTTGAGTCGATCAGCTATCAATATGAGCGCCAACCAGACGATCCACGCTGCCAGCACTCACTTCATCTGCAATGGGACGAGTTCGGCACCCGCACCCACAGCGCCAGCGTCAGCTATGCACGACGGAAAAGCCCGCTGGACGAGCCGCCGTTCGACCAGGAGCACGAACGAAGCTGGTGGCGTGACACCCATGACCCGGCGCAGGCGCTCTACCACCTCGAGGAAGTTCGCGCCAAGTGCATTCACCTGACCGGGGACGACTATCTGCGTCTTGGCCTGCCTTGGCGCGAACGGCGCAACGCCTGGGTACTGACCGCCGATGAACTGACGCCGCAGGACATTACCTTCGAGGCCCTGCGCAGCGAAGGCAGCCCGCTGGAACGAGTGAACGGTCGGGTTCTGAGCGCAATGTCCGAGCAGACATACAAGCGTGCGCTGCCATGGGATGACGTGCTCGCGCCCGGTCAGGCAACGTATCAGGCCTTGCCGGGATATCTGGAAGTCGCCGAACTCGACGAAGCCGCGCTGCATGCCTACGACTCGGTCCTGACACGTGCCGAACTGGAAGCACGGCTCACGGAAGATGGCTATCGTCCCATGCAGTCGTTCCTGCCTGCCGACGACACCCTGGTGTGGGCCGTGCGTCACGGCTTCGTGACCTACGCAGCGGATGCAGGCTTCAACCATCCGATCAGCGTGAAAACTGTCGAACGCCTGGGAGCGACGACGACTGATTACGACGCCTACCACTGCCACACGGTCCGGATCACCACCGCCGATGGCTGCCAGACAGTGATCGATCACGATTACCGACTCATGTTGCCGACGCGCATCGTCGATCCCAACCAGAACACGCAGGAAGCGCTGTACGACGGGTTTGGCGCCCTGCGCGCCAGCAGCTTTCACGGCACCGAACTCGGGCAGCCCGCAGGATTTGACCCCATCGACCACTACAACGTCGGCATCAGGTCGCCGCAAGAGGCGATCAACCATCCCGAAGCCGCCGTACAGGGCGCCGCCGCCGCTCACTTCAGTGACCCGTTCGCGTGGATGGGCAGAGCGCCCCAGGAACTGATCGATGACAACGCCTGGCTGGCCCGACAGGTCCTGGCGGGCAATCTGCTTCCAGACGGGCACATCCGTCAGTCTGCCCGGCTACGACTGACCAGCGACCCGGACTCTGCGCACTGGGTCAGCAAAGCGAGACGCGAACCGGTGTACGCCGTCAGTCTGCAACCTGACCGATATCCGGATGACACCGATGCGGCTCAGATCCGCATATCCAGCACCTCGTGGGACGGGTTCGGTCGAGCCCTGCAAACCCGACAGAAAGTCGAGCCAGGGCAGGCCTGGCAAACCGGAGAATACGGTGAATTGACCTTGCGCAAGGGTGCCCCCGTCGACAGCGAAACCCCCTCGCGCTGGCGCGTCAGCGAGCGAGTCGAGTACAACCACAAAGGCCTGGCCAGCCGGATTTACCGGCCCTTCTTCGCCGATGAGTCCCGGTACATCGACGACGCTTCGCTCAGAACTGCGGGGGTCAGCGACCGGCAATTCTACGACCCCACTGGCAGACCGACGCTGACCATCACGGCCAAGGGTCTCTGGCGGCGACAGCGATATCTGGCCTGGTACAGCATCAACGAGGATGAAAACGATACCTTCGAAGAGGCCATGGCTGATCGCCTGCTCGAGGAGCGGCGAGGCCAGCCATCATGAAACCGGGTATTGGCGCGGCCACCCGACATCGAGCCTCTGCACACTTGGTTAACAGACAGGACGTCTCAAATGGACCGAACACTTCATCAGTACACACCGCTCCTCATTGCCAGCGACAGTCGAGGACTGACTGTCCGACACATCGCCTACCATCGGGCGCAGTTGGACGATCCACCCCAGGCGAGGATCAGCCGTCAGCAGCACGATGCCCGAGGCGAGATCATTGCTGCCTGGGACCCGCGTCTGCATGCCGCCGGAGCTGCACCCAATCAAACCGCGATTTTCAGTCTGTCCGGCGCAACGCTGCTGGCTGGCAATGTCGACTCCGGAACGCGCATTAACCGGCATGCCGATTCCGGCGCCATAACAGAAAGTTGGGACGGCCGAGGCACGCATTGGCGGACCGACTACGACGTGATGTCTCGACCGTTGCAGATGAGCGAGCAGGCGCAGGATCAGCCTGCGCGTGTCATCACGCGATTCACCTATGTCGCCCCCTCGCCGGAGGCGGCCTTGCACAACCGATGCGCGCGCGTCAGCCGACTGGACGACACGGCGGGCAGCCTGCTGTACGCCGACTACGCCCTACTGGGCGAGACGCTGAGCGAAACCCGCCATTTTCTCAGCGATCCCGAACGCCCTGACTGGCCCCAGGTACCTGCCGAACGGGATCTTCTGCTGGAGCCCGGCCCAGGCACGACGACACAGTGGAGGTTCACGGCGACCGGCGAGGCCCAGCTGCAGATCGACGCGATGGGTAATCGCCAGCGGTTCGTTCACGGGTTGTCCGGTGCACTTTCAGAAGCCACCCTACGTGCCGCAAACGGCGCAGAACACGCGATACTGAGCGATGTTGCCTACAACGCCAATGGCGAGATCCAGCAGCAGACCGCGGGCAATGGTGTGATCAGTCGATGCGAATTCGACCTCTTCGATGGACGCCTAAAGACCCTGCAGACCGTAAAGCCCGACGGACACTGCGTGCAAAAGCTGAGTTATGAATACGATCCGGTCGGCAACATCGTGCGTATCGAGGACGCCGCGTTGTCGACCAGTCATTACGCCAACCAACGCATCGATCCGGTCAACCACTACACCTATGACAGCCTCTCGCAATTAATCGGGGCCACGGGACGAGAGGCACTGGGCGCCGCGATCGGTCCGCAATTGCCTGACCTCGAATTGACCCCGGGCGACACAAGCCGATTGCTCAATTTCACCCAACGCTATCAATACGACAGCGCCGGCAACCTGACCCGGTTGCAACATGTGGGTCACAACAACTACACACGGTCCAAATTCGTCGCGCCTGACAGCAACCGCTGCCTTCCCGCCAACCCGGACGGCGTGCCACCCGATTTCGACAGTGCCTTTGACATCAGCGGCAACCTGCTGACGCTGCAAAGTGGGCAGCGGCTGGAATGGGACGGTTTCAATCAGCTCAGCCGCACCGTCTCGCTTGCCCGGCAGGATGGCGCTGATGACGACGAGCGTTATGTCTACGATGCCGATGGAATGCGCGTGCGCAAAATGGTCACGGCAAAGGCCAACAGCACCACGAATGTCGCCGAAGTGCGCTATCTGCCCGGGCTCGAGATTCGCCACAACGGTCACGAGCAATTGCATGTCATCACGATGCAGGCTGGATTGTGCGGTGTTCGCCACCTGCACTGGGTTGCCGGAAAGCCATCGGATATCGACAACGATCAACAGCGTTACAGCTTTGATGACCCGATGGGCTCCAGTGCAATGGAGCTGGACCAGACCGCAAGGCTGATCAGCCACGAAGGTTATTACCCTTACGGGGGCAGCGCCTGGTGGGCTGCAAGGTCCGTCATAGAAGCCAGATACAAGATCGCGCGCTACTCAGGCAAGGAACGTGATGCCAGCGGTCTTTATTACTTCGGACAGCGTTACTACGCACCGTGGTTGCAGCAATGGATCAACCCGGACCCCGGCGGCACCCTTGATGGCCTGAACCTTTATAGGATGGTCGGCAATAACCCCGTCACCTATGGCGACCCTGAAGGAACGGATGGTCTGCGCAAGAGCCTGCAGCTGGCGGTCAAGGGGCAAAAGCGCTTCGATCATGACCGTGCCGAGCATGCCAAGGCAAAAGCCCGTGACGAGGCTAAAGTGGCCAGGCAACAGCAAATCCAGCCATTGAAGGATGCCGTGAAGGTTCACCGAGAGGTGTTGAGCATCGCCAGAAAAAATGCAGCGACGGCCAGCCAGCAATTGCTCAACCATTCGTCGCCGGGGGAACAGGCCATCTCCACTGTCAAACGCGCGGTCGCTTTGGTGGCGACCAAGGCGATCCCGGCAGCAGCAGGCGCTGGCGGCGCGGTATTGGGGAGTTTTGTCGCGCCGGGGCCGGGTACAGTGGCGGGTGCCGCCATCGCGGCGAAAGCGGCGAGTGTCGCCACGGGATATGCGATTTCAGGATTGGGCTGGAATGACTCCGTGAAGCTGAAAACCAGCGCGTTGTCCGGCGCAAGCATCTATGAAGCCGGAGATCTGAAAGCCGCCAGTCTTCAGGATAAGGCTGTCTCGAGAATGAAAAAGCTGGTGCCCTCTTCGAAAAAGGACCTGCTCGCACTTGGCAAAGACGTTGCGAAGGAAGGCTTGGGGAAAGCCTCCTCAACCTATGGGCCAGCCTTGCAGTTGATCCCCGAAATACCGGAACTGATTCATGAAAATATCGGGGCAGCGGGTGGTTTGTCTCCGGATAAGCTGCAGAAACTCGACGATAACGTGGGCGATCTGATCGAGAGAATCACCGACGGCATGGGTTCGATCAGCAGCCTGTTCGGCGAGCTGAAGGTCGACAGCGTATCGCACCCCGAGATCGGCAACGTCTACTCCCGCAGCACGGCTCAAACGCTGGCTAACGAGACCGCCGGGGTGTTGGGCCAACTCAAGGAGCTGCGCAATCAGGGTCAGAGGCTGGTGCAGGGTCGCTGATAACCACCCAGGCAAAGACTGATGAGTTGGGCGTACTGCCAGAGAGCACATGATGAACGGCAGATAAACGTCTCAAGTGGCGGATTTTTCAGCCGATATCATGCTTGTGCGAGGCAGTGCGCCCGGCTTTCTCCGATTCCGCCGGAATGGGAAAAGCGGCCGCGACCGCCGTCGATGAGGTCGCCGTCCATGACACCCCCAACGCTCAATCACAAGGCTCGCAGCGTGCTTTCCGGCGCCGTGCTGCTGTGTCTGAGCGTTTGCTGTTCCTACGCAGGGCCCATCCGGGTCGTTACCGAGGAGCTGCCGCCCTACAACATGACCCGCGACGGCCAGTTGACCGGCATGAGCACCGAGGTGGTGCAGGCCGTCCTCAAGCAAGTGAACGTGCAGGCGAGCATCCAATCCATGCCGTGGGCTCGCGCCTACGACCTGGCGCTGCATGACCCTGACGTGCTGATCTACTCCATCACCCGCACGCCGGAACGCGAACACCTGTTCAAATGGGTCGGCACCATTGCCTCCTCGCGCTGGTATATCTATTCCGCTGCCAGCCATCCCGTCAGTCTGCTGGACCTGAATGACGCGCGTGACTGGCAAACCGCAACCGTCAACGAAGATGTCGGCGAGCAATACCTCATCGGCAAGCAATTCGTCATTGGCAAGCAGTTGCAGTCCAGCAACCGTTACGAACTGAACTATCAGAAGTTGCAAACCGGGCACGTCGACCTGTGGATCTCGGACGAATTGAACGCCGACTACCTGGCGCGGCAGGCGGGCGACGAACCGGAGCGAACGCTGGTGCAATCCTTGCGTGTGCGAGAACTGGAAGAAGCTGGCGGCTTCAACATGGCGTTCAGTGCCGGCACGGCGGATGCTACCGTCCAGCTGTTTCAAGATGGATTGAACGCCATCCGTGAAAACGGAACCTACGATGCGATTGCGCGGAAATGGAATTGAGCATGCTCGCAGAGTCCGAATCGAAGATTTCTGAAAAGACCGTTGCGCCCCCGCGAACCGGTTCACTGGCGCGTCGGCTGGTATTGGCGACATTGGCGTTCTGCGTGCTGTTCACCATCGCCACGGTTTCGGTGCGCACCTGGTTCGCCTGGGGCAATAACCTGGCGACCATGAACGCCGAACTCCGCCTGATCGACCAGGTGTTCCAGGGCACGCTGTCCAAGGCGGTCTGGGAAATGGACAGCGAGGCGTTGCAGGCGCAGATCGACAGCGTGGCACTGGCCGCCCCGGTCGGGCGGGTGGAATTGCGCATCCTGCGTCCCGGTCGCGCGCCGGAAGTCCTTGAACGCCAGCATCCGGGGCACACCGGCTCGATCCTCGCCCCGGCCCTGCGCCGGCAATTGACCGTTTCACCCTACCCCGGCGCCAACGAGGTGGTCGGTGAGTTGACCATCGAAGGCGACGAAAGCCTGCTCTGGCGACGGCTGTGGAAAGAGGTCGGGATCATCATGCTGACCCAGATCATTCAATCGCTGGCCCTGGCCGGGCTGATCATGGGCATGTTCAACCGTTCGGTGACCCTGCACGTGCGGCGCATCGCCCGCCATCTGGAGCAACTCACGCCGCAGAACCTCAAACAGCATCTGACCCTGGAACGCCGTGGCAAGGCCAGTGACGAACTGGATCTGCTGGAAGCCGGCGTCAACGACTTGCAAGACAAACTCGCCAACCACATCGAACGTCAGAGCCGCGACGAACTGGCGCTGGCCGCCAGCCGTGATCAACTGGCGGAACTGGTAGAACAACGCACCGCGCAATTGAAAGCGGCGAACATTCGCCTTGAAGCCCTGACCCGCTTCGACCCGCTGACGGGCCTGGCCAACCGCCGGCACTTCGACGAACTCAAGGAGCTGGAATTCAACCGGGCATTGCGCCACGAACAACCGTTTTCAGTGCTGATGTGCGACATCGATTTCTTCAAGCTGTACAACGACAGCTACGGCCACGCCATGGGCGACCAATGCCTGCGGGACGTGGCGCTGACCATGAGCGCGCTGTTCTCGCGCTCCGGTGAACTGGTGGCGCGGCTGGGCGGTGAAGAGTTCGCCGTGCTGCTGCCGGGGCAGACTCGCGATCAGGCACTGGCATCGGCCGAGCGTCTGCAACAACTGCTCAGTCATCAGAAACTGCCCCATAGCGCCTCGGCGGTATCGCCTTATGTCACCTTGAGCATCGGCATCGCCGAACTGGACGTGACGACCATGGAGCGTTTCGACCAACTGCTGCAAAGCGCCGACAAAGCGCTCTACCGGGCCAAGAGCCTGGGCCGCAACCGGTGTGTGATCTGATCAGGGAGACGATCTGACATGAGCAATTCCACCCATCCGATCGGGCAACTCTGGCACTTTCTGTCGGCCACAATGCTGATTCTGTCGTGCCTCACGGCCCAGGCCGAGCCGCTGCAAGTGGTCACCGAGGACTCCTCCTACAGCGAGCTCAAAGACGGCAAGGTGGTCGGGGTCGCCAGCGAGATCGTCGAAAAGACCCTGGCCAGGGCTGGCGTCACCGATTACCACATGGCGCTCTACCCCTGGGCGCGGGCCTATGACATGGCGCGGCTGGAACCCAACGTGATGATCTATCCGATCATTCGCAGCAGCGAGCGCGAGCCGTTGTTCAAGTGGGTCGGCGAACTGGATCAGGTCACCCCGATGTTCTACAAGCTGCGCGAGCGGCAGGACGTGGTGGTAAAGGACCTGCAGGACGCCAAGAACTACACCGTGGGCGTCGTGCGGGACGATTCGCGGCAGCAATACCTGGAGGGCAAGGGTTTCAACAGGATGGTGGTGTCGGCCAACAACCTCGACAACCTGCGCAAGCTGATCAGCGGCCAGGTTGCGCTGGTGCCGTTGCCCGAGCGCGAGGCGCGGGAACAATGCGAGGATCTGCACGTCGCCTTCGAAGACCTGGAAAGCGTCTACACCATCGACGAGCTGTCCAAGGGTCTGTATGTCGCCCTGAGCCTCGAGACCCCGGAAGACACCGTCAAACGCATCACCGCCGCCTTCGCTCAACTGAAGAACGACGGGACATTGGCGAAGGTGATGGCGCAGTAGATGTCGACCCCAGGTTGCTATGTGCTGCGCCCCAAGCGTTACACCATCGGCAAACTGCTGAAGATATCCAACTGCTCGGCCTGGGCAGTGAAGGCCGCGAGAACCGGGTAGTCCTCGGCGCTGGCCTGATCCGGCACCACCAGTTGAATGAACGACCAGCCCACGGCAACGCTGATGCCGTCCTGACCGATGTCCGCGCTTGCACTCAGCGGCCGGGCTTTCAACTCACGTTCAATCTCCGTACATGCGGTCTTCAGCTGCTCGCTGACCCTCTCGATCCAGGGCGCATGCTGAATGGCCTCAGGGCGAAGATTGCGCTCGTAGTAAATCTGCACGGCTTTTTCATAAGCCACCAGTGCCAAACCGGTCAGGCGTAATGTTCTGGCGCGTTCAGCCAGTTCTGTTGGCATCAGGCCATTGCCCGGCCCTTTCAGGCATTCGACGTAATCAAGGATCAGGCTCGACTCCATCAACACCTGACCATCGTCGGTGATGAAGGTCGGGGCCTTGATCACCGGGTTGACTTCCCTGAAGCGCTCCATCCCGCGAAACACCGACACGGCCTCATGCTCGAACTCGATTCCCAAGCGTTTGAGGCTGACCCCGACCCGCCGTACATAAGGCGAATCCAGCATTCCGATGAGTTTCATCCCAACAACCTCCTGTTGCGTCAGTGATACCAGGGTAATGGCACATTCTCAGGCCCGTCACCGCAGGCTAGCAAACGCTCAGAGGCGCGCAACGTACAGTTGATGAATACAGCCAGCCTGCTTACAACCTGCCTATGCTGTGTTCACGAATTCTTCACAAACGTTCTGGAAAACTCCGCGCGATCTTCGGCTCCCTTATCAATTGGCCTGTCCATGACAGGCTCGTCTGACGTGCCGGTCGCAAGGATAGGACCGCTGAATGCACGTGCAGGCCTCGTTTCGAGTAGTGCTTTATATGGAAATGCGTTCAAAGCTCAGACCCGTTACCTCCACCCGCCTCGTCATGCTGTTTTCCCTTGCTCTGGTTGTGTTCTACAACCTTGCGACATGGCATGCGCTTGTCGGCCTGACGCAGCTGCAAGGCCTCAAGGTCGTGGCTTTCTATGCCTCTTTCGCCGTCTTCCTCTGGGCCGCGATCACCCTGCTGCTGACGCCCTTCTCGTTTCGCCCGACCCTCAAGCCGGTGCTGAGCCTGGTCGCGCTGTGTTCGGCGGCCGCTGCGTACTTCATGAACACCTACGGCATCAGCATCGACACGACAATGATGCAGAACGTGCTGGAGACCAACCCCGGCGAGGCCAAGGCCCTGCTCAGCGGCAAGCTGTTTCTGTATCTGGGTCTGCTGGGAGCGCTGCCTGTCGCCTTGATCTGGTGGGTACCAGTGACCTACCGCCGCGTCCTGCCGGGTCTGGTGAACAAGGTGTTGGTCTGCATCGGTTGCATTCTGGTGATCGCCTCAGCCGTAGGTCCTTTCTACTCAACCTACGCACCGATCTTCCGCGACGAAGACAAGCTGACCCACTTCATCAACCCGACCAATTACATCTACGCCATCGGCAAGCTGACCAAACAGACCGTGGCGATCAAGGAAACGGTGAAGATCCAGCCCGTTGGCACCGACTCGGTACTCAGCCCGCAAGCGCAGCAACGGCCGAAAAAGAGCCTGATGATCTTCGTCGTCGGTGAAACGGCCCGCGCCGACCATTTCTCGCTCAACGGCTACGATCGCGAAACCAACCCGGAATTGAAGAAGCAGGACATTCTCAACTTCACCCAGGTGGCGTCCTGCGGGACGTCCACGGCGGTTTCCGTGCCGTGCATGTTCTCCAAATTCCCGCGCAGCGAGTACAGCGACAAGAAAGGCAAGACCTACGAGAGCCTGCTGGACATGCTCCAGCGCGCCGGATTGAAGGTGGTGTGGCTGGACAACAACAGCGACTGCAAAGGCACCTGCCTGCGCGTACCCCACAGTGACATCCCGAAAACCCAGCCAAGCCCGTTCTGCGACGGCCAGAATTGCCTGGATGAATCGTTGCTGGTGGGCCTGCAGGCGTACATCGATTCGCTCGAGGACAACGCGATCATCGTGCTGCACTCCGACGGCAGCCACGGGCCGGAGTACTACGACCGCTATCCGAAAACCCTGGAGCGCTTCACCCCGGTGTGCCACACCAACCAGTTGGGCAGCTGCACCTCGGACGAGCTGAAGAACGTCTACGACAACACGATCCTCTACACCGATCACTTCCTGTCGCAGACCATCGAATTGCTCAAGCGCAATCAGGACAAGGTCGACACCTCGATGATCTACGTCTCGGACCACGGCGAATCGCTGGGTGAAAATGGCATTTATCTGCACGCAGCGCCCTACGCCATCGCTCCGAGTGCGCAGACCCACGTGCCAATGGTCATGTGGTTCGGCAACCAGACGCTGGAAGATGCCAACATCGACCGCAGTTGCCTGGCCGCCAAGCAGAACCAGCCGGACCTGAGCCATGACTACATGTTCCATTCGGTGCTAGGCTTGCTCGGCGTCGACACCAGCGAATACCAGCCGGCTCTGGACATCTTCCACAGCTGCAAACACAACAAAGGATGATCTGACATGGCCCTCCAGAACCCGGTGAACCACGCAGCGACACCGGTGTTCTGGCGGGACGCGCAACTGCCTTTCATCGAAGCCCGCTCCATCGCCGACGGACGCAAGGTCTGTTATTCGCGCCATTCCCATGAAATGTTTTCCATCGGTGCCATCACCGGCGGGCAAAGTACGTATCTGCACGAAAAGACCCGACAGACCATCAGCACCGGCACCGTCGTTCTGATGAACCCCGGCGATGTTCATGCCTGCAATCCCATCGACGACCAGTCGTGGTCCTACATCATGCTGTACGTCGATGCGCAATGGCTGGGCCGGGTTCAGCAGGCGTGCGGCGTCGAGGGTTTTCGTGCGGTACCGGCGATTTCCAGCCGTGACCCCGAGCTGTTCGCCGGGTTACTGGAGCTGCACCGAACTTTGATTGATCCGTCGTTGGAGTCACTGGAAAAACACGAAACCGCCATCGGATTTTTCACCCTCATGCACCAGCGGCTCGGCGGCTCGGACGCGCCGCTGAAGAGGGTCAATCGCAAGGTGGAGCGCGCGGCGCAGTACATCAATCAGCATTTTCTGCGGGCGATCCGGCTGGAGGAAATCTGCCAGGCGGCGAACCTGTCGGAGGCTTACCTGATCCGCGCCTTCGAGCAGCACTATCACATGACGCCCCACGCCTACCTGATCAACCGGCGCATCCAGCACGCTCAGGCACAACTGCGCGACGGCGAGCCGATAGCCGACATCGCCCAGCAGAGCGGCTTTGCCGATCAGGCGCACTTCCAGCGAGTGTTCAAGAAACACCTGGCGGCGACGCCGGGGCAGTACCGTCAATGATCCCTCACCTGCAATCAGACGTACAACAGTGACACTGCACAGCCTGCCAGCAGCGCCGCCATGCTGCGGTTGAAGGTGCGGATCCGCTGCGGGCTGCGCAGATACGGCCCCAGAAACGCCCCTGCGTAAACCCAGCATGCCACCGACAGATAGCAGACGATGAAGTAGATCAGGGCAAACAGCCCGATCAGCCGTGCTTCGCCGTCAGCGACGAATGCGCCCATGCCCGCCACGGCCGCCAGCCACGCCTTGGGATTGAGCCACTGCATCGCCGCGCCATGCCAGAACGACGGCAGACGCGTGGGTTTGTCGACATTCAGGCGGCCATCGTCCATCGCCAGTTTCCAGGCCAGATACACCAGGAACGCCATCCCCGACCAGCGAATGATGTCGGTCAGCACCGGGTACTGACGCAGCACCTCATGCAGGCCAAAGCCGGTGAAGACCAACAGCACCACAAAGCCGACCGTCGCCCCCATGACATGCCGCAGGCTCGCCGCCAGGCCGAACTGCGCGCCGCTGCTGAGCGCAACGACATTCACCGGCCCCGGGGAAATGGACGCGGCGAGGGCAAACGCCGCCATGGAAATCGTCAGGTTCATTGCTGCAACGCTCCGTTCATTGAATGTCGGGAGACGTTAATGGATAGCGATTTTGCGGTATTGAAGAAAACTGACCAGTGCAATCGAATCCAGGATCAATCGCTCGCCTGCGACAACGGCCGCGCCACCTGCTCAAGGGACTTGCGCTCCGAGGCCACGCCCCAGATCGCCTGCACCGCAGCGGCCAGCAGCATCAACGCCGCGCCGATCAGGTAGCCGATGAACACCGGGCCGCGTTGATGGCTGTCGATCAACTCGCCAAACAGGGTCGGGCCGACGATGCCGCCCAACGCCGTGCCGAAGGCATAGAACACCGCAATCGCCAATGCGCGTATCTCCAGCGGGAAGGTCTCGGCCACGGTCAGGTAGGCGGAACTGGCCGCCGCCGAGGCGAAGAAAAAGATGATCATCCAGGCAATGGCCTGCTGGGTGACACTCAACAGACCCTGTTCGAACAGATAGCCGCTGATACTCAGCAGGACGGCGGAGACCGCATAGGTCAGGCTGATCATGATCCGACGCCCTACCACATCGAACAGCCGACCCAGGAGCAAAGGCCCGCAGAAGTTGCCCAGCGCCAGCGGCAGCACGTAATAACCAATCGACGCCGACGGCACCTGATAAAACTCTGTGAGCACCAGCGCGTAGGTGAAGAAGATCGCGTTGTAGAAAAACGCTTGTGCGGTGAGCAGCGTCAACCCTACCAGCGCCCGCCGCCGGTAGGTGTTGAACAGTGTGTCGAAGATCTCCCGCAGCGGGGTGTGATCTCGCGCATGCAAACGCAGTTTCGGGCCCTCGACCGGAAGCAGTTCGTGGCCCTGCTGACGAAAGCGTTCTTCGATGCCATCGACGATCACCCTCGCCTCCTCGGCCTGACCATGAATCAACAACCAGCGCGGGCTTTCCGGCAACCACAAACGCATCAGCAGGATCACCAGCCCAAGTATCGCGCCGATGCCGAAGCATAGGCGCCAGCCCAGATCGCCGCCGATCCAGCCGGGGTCAAGCAGCAGAATAGAGCCGCCAGCACCCACCGCAGCGCCGATCCAGAACGTGCCATTGATCGTCAGATCGACCCAGCCGCGAAAGCGCGCCGGGGTGAACTCTTGAATGGTCGAATTGATCGCCGTGTACTCGCCGCCAATGCCCATGCCGGTGAGGAAGCGAAACAGCATGAAACTCCACAGGCTGAAGGAAAATGCCGTGGCGGCCGTGGCGCTGATGTACAGCGCCAGGGTGATGAAGAACAGCTTGCGACGGCCCAGCCGGTCGGTGAGCCAGCCAAAGAACAGCGCTCCCAGCACCGCGCCGGTGATGTACGCCCCCCCGGCAAGGCCGATATCGGCATTGGTCAGGCGCAACACCGGGCTCTCTTTCAACGCCCCGGAAACCGAGCCAGCCAGCGTGACCTCCAGACCGTCGAGCAGCCAGGTGATCCCCAGCGCAAACACCAGCAGCGTGTGAAACCGGCCCCACGGCAAACGATCCAGACGTGCCGGGAGGTCGGTTTCGAAAAGCGCGCCCTTATCTGCCATCGTTGATCCTCACGCCAGAGATCGGGATGACCTCAGGTGTGAGAGCCAGACGAAGTGGCGGAGTTCAGCCAATCGCTGATCGATCTGATACAGCACGGCTTGCCGGCGGTGGCATCGAGGAAGTCGTCTATCTGCCCGGACTCACCATCAACTCCGGTCGCACCAGACGCTGGTATTCCTCAGCCGTGATGAACCCCAGCGCCACCGCTGCTGCCTTGGGCGACAGACCTTCCTGCGCGGCCTTGCGGGTGATCTGGGCGACGCGGTCGTAGCCCAGGACAGGATTGAGAACCGTGGCCATGAGCAAGGCGTTTTCCAGATTGTCGGCCAGGCGCTGATGATTGACTTCCAGCCCCTTGACCAGCTTCTCGGTGAAAATGCCGATGCAATGGGCGAGCACGCCGATCGACTGCAGCAGGTTGTGGATCAGCACCGGCTTGGCGACGTTGAGTTCGAAAGCGCTGGAGGCGCCGGCGATGGTGATGGTGCTGTGGTTGCCCATGACCTGCATCGCCGCCTGCACCAACACTTCGGCAATGGTGGGGTTACGCTTGCCGGGCATGATCGATGACGTCAGGCCGTCATCCGGCAATAACAATTCGCCCAGCCCGCAGCGCGGTCCGGAACCCAGCAGGCGAATGTCATTGCCGATCTTGCTCAGCGACACCGCCAGCACGTTCAACGCACCCGACACTTCAACCAATGCATCGTGGGTGCCCATGCCTTCGAATTTGCTCGGATTGGGCGTGAACGGCTCGCCGGTGATCAGGCTCAGCTCTTCACAAAATGCCGCATCGAAACCCCTCGGCGAATTCAGCCCCGTGCCCACTGCGGTGCCGCCCTGGGGCAACACCCGCAAGCGCGGCAAGCATCCTTCGATGCGCTCGATACCCAGGCCGATCTGCCGAGCGAATGCATCGAAAGCCTGGCCTTGGGTCATCGGCACGGCGTCCATCATGTGCGTGCGGCCGATTTTCAGCACGTTCGCCCAAGCGCGGGCCTTATCGGCCAAGGCATCACGCAACCCTGCCAATGCAGGCAACAGCTGATCACGCAGCGCCAGCGTCGCCGCCACATGCATCACGGTGGGAAAGCTGTCGTTGGAGGACTGCGAGCGGTTCACGTGATCGTTCGGATGCACCGGATGCTTGCCGCCCAACTCGCCGCCAAGGGCAAGATTGGCCTGATTGGCAATGACCTCGTTGGCGTTCATGTTGGTCTGGGTGCCGGAGCCGGTCTGCCAGATGGTCAACGGGAAGTGCTCGTCGAACTCCCCTGCCGCCACTTTCTGCGCCGCCTGCTCAATGGCTTCAGCGAAGGCGTGCGGCAACACGCCAAGCCTGCGATTGGCCCGCGCGGCAGCGATTTTCTGCTGACCGAACGCGTGAATCAGGCCCGGCGCAAAACGCTCGCCATGACGGCCGAACACTTCCAGAGCACGCTGGGTCTGCGCGCCCCAATAGCGGTTGGCAGGGATCGCGACCGGACCGAACGCATCGTTTTCCATGCGCAGGTCACTCATAGCGCTGCCCCCGGTGCGCGGCCCAATTCGCGGCGGTATTCTTCACGGGCCGTCTGCTCGGAAAACTCTCCGGCCCACTTGGCGACCACGACCGTGGCGACGCTGTTACCGATGGTGTTGCAGGTAGCGATGGCCATCGACATGAAGCGGTACACGCCAAACAGCAGCGCCAGGCCTTCAGCCGGTAGAACCCCGACCGCAGTGACCGTTGCCGCGAACACCACAAAACTGCCACCGGACACCGCCGCTGCGCCCTTGGACGTCACCAGCATGATGGCGACGATTCCCAATTGATGCTCCCAACTCAGCGGCACGCCGTAGGCATTGGCGATGAACAGCACGCACAGCGACATGTAGATCGACGTGCCGTCCAGGTTGAAGGCATAGCCGGTGGGCAGAACCAGGCCGACGCTCTGCTTCGAGCAGCCGAACTTCTCCAGCTTTTGCAGCAGTCTCGGCAGCGCGCTTTCCGACGATGCCGTCCCGAGCACGATGAAAATCTCGTCCTTGATGTAGTTCAGGAAACGCCACAGGCTGAACCCGGACAGTCTGCAAACAGCGCCGAGTACCACGAAAATGAAGAAGAAAATCGCCACGTAGAACATCAGCACCAGATTGGCCAGCGACATCAGCACTGCCGTGCCGTTGCTGCCCACCGCGTAGGCCACCGATCCGAATGCACCGAGGGGCGCGAACTTCATGATCAAGTTGATGAACTCGAAAAAGCATTCGGAAATGCGGCTCAGGCCCTCCTCGATCACTTCGCGCCGTTCAGGCTTTAGCGCCAGCAGCGCGAAGCCGAACAGCACCGAGATCACCAACACTTGCAACAACTGACCACCGGCAAACGCGCCGACGAAGTTGTCGGGGAAAATCCCGTAGATGAAATCCATGGTCGACACCGGACCATGCCCTTTGGCAACGGCGGCGCTGGCGGCAGCGGCCGTGGCGCTGCTTGGGTGGGCGTCGTGCATGCCCGAACCGATCTGCAGCAGATTGCCCCAGATCAGGCCGATGGCCAGGGCCACGGTGGACAGCACTTCGAAATAGATCAGCGCCCGCAGGCCGAGCTTGCCGACGCGCTTGATGTCGCCGGCCGACGCGATGCCGTGGACCACGGTGAAGAACACCAGCGGCGCGACGGCGGTCTTGATCAGTTTGAGGAAGATGTCGCCGAGAATCTTGAAACTGGCCGCCGTTTCGGGCGCCAGAAAGCCGAACGCGATTCCCAGGACCATGGCCGCGATCACCTGAAACGTCAGGTCGCGGTAAAACGGTTTTTTACCGGTAGAAGACATGCTTGCGCTCTCATTGTTGTTATGGGGCAGAAACAGGGTCTGAAACAGTGCCTGGCCGAACGCGCAGTTCCACACGCCCGGCCTTGCCTGTCAGCGCTTGACCGAGCCTTCGCGGGCCAGGGCGCGGTCGACCATCTGCGGCGCCAGGCCAAGGTAGTTGCAGGGATCGGTGAGGCGTTGCAGCTCGGCCAGATCCAGCCGCTCGGTGACGGCTCCCTGTGCGACCAGGGCGTCCAGCAGGCTGATGTTTTCGTCGTTGGCCACGCGGCAGGCGGCGTACACCACGTCATGGGCCAACTGGCGACCGAGGGCGGGTGCCAGGTCCATCATCACGGCTTCGGCGACGATCAGGCCCTGGGTCATGTTGAGGTTTTTGAGCATGCGATCAGGGCGCACTTCGAGCCCGGCCAGCATGAACTTCGCCTGACCCAGCGACGCCGCGCTCAGGGCAAAGGCTTCGGGAATGGCGATCCACTCGGCCTGCCATGGACCGGTCGAACGCTCGAAATCCTGAATCATCGCATCGAGCATCAGGCCCGCCTGCTGACGCACACCCTTGGCAGCGGCGTACATCAACTCGCAGGAAATCGGGTTGCGCTTCTGCGGCATTGTGCTGCTGGCGCCCCGGCCTTTGACGAACGGCTCGTAGGCTTCGCCCAGTTCGCTGGTCATCATCATCATGACGTCCAGTGCGACCTTGCCCAGCGAGGCTGTCACCAAGCCCAGAAAATTGAGGGTTTCCGCCAGGCCGTCACGGGCCACATGCCAGGTGGCTTGCGGTACGCCCAGGCCCAGTTCGGCCATCAGCGCTTCCTGCACTTCAAGGCCCTTGTCGCCCAGCGACGCCAGGGTACCTGCCGCACCGGCGAACTGCCCCACCTCGACCCGCGGGCGCAGCTCCACCAGTCGCTCGGCGTGACGGTCGAACATGCTCAGCCAGACCGCGCATTTGTAGCCGAAGGTGATCGGCAGGGCGTGTTGCAGATGGGTGCGGCCCGCCATCGGTGTGTCGCGATAACGCTGAGCCAACCCGGCCAACAAGCCACGCACGTCCTGAATGTCACGTTCGACCAACGCCAGCGCGGCGCGCACCTGCAGCACTACGGCGGTGTCCATGATGTCCTGGGTGGTCGCCCCCCAATGCACAAAACGCCCTGCTTCGCCGCAGGTCTTCGAGAGTTGCTCGACCAGCGGCAGGATCGGGTAACCGACGATCTCGGTTTCGTGCTGCATCAGTGCCAGATCCAGCGATTCGAACGTCGCCCTGGCGGCAATCTGCTCGGCGGCGTCGGCGGGAATCACCCCGCAGCGGGCTTCGGCGCGAGCGAGGGCGATCTCGACTTCGATATAGCGCCCGATCAGCGCCTTGTCGGAGAACACTTCGCGCATCTCGGCAGTGCCAAACATGTCGCGGAACAGAGCGGAGTCAAAAACGGTAGTGGACATGGGAAGGATCTCAAATGTTGTTATTGGCCGTACATATTTATTATGTCCGTACATAATTATTACTCGCTCCCCTGATACACTGTCAACTCGCTGTGGGGAGAGCTCGATGGAAGGCATCAGTCAAACGCGTTACGCCGTGGTCGCCAGGGATCTGATGGAAGGCATCAGCAGCGGTCGCTACCCCGTGGGTTCGTTGCTGCCAACGGAGTTCGAGCTGTGCGAGCTGTACGACGTGAGCCGCCACACGGTGAGAGCGGCGATTACCCAGTTGCAGAATCAGGGCATGGTCTCGCGACGCAAGCGCGTCGGCACCCGCGTGGAAGCGGCCACTCCGAGCGGCGGCTATTCACAATCGCTGGCATCGGTGGCGGATCTGGTGCATGTGGCGGAAACCCACATCCGGGATGTTCAGGAGGTTCGGCATTTCGTCGCCGACATCGCTCAGGGCCGGCGTCTGGGCCTCGAACCGGGGGCACATTGCTTTTGCATGTCGAGTATCAAGGTCGATGTGAGTCAGCGCAGTTCGCCGCTGTGCTGGACCGATGTCTACGCCGATGAGGTGTATGCCGAGGTCATTCCCCTGGCCGAGCAATGCCCTGGCGAACTGATCGCCGCGCTGATCGAGCGCGAGTTCGGGCGTCGGATCGATGCAGTGGATCAGCAGGTGCGGCCGGTGCAATTGAATGCCGAGCTGGCGACGCGGCTGAATGCAGCTGCGGGGTCGTTGGGGCTGAACATCATTCGTCAGTATCGGGATGAACAGGGTGGGTTGATTGCGGTGTCAGAGACGGTGTATCCGGATGACCGGTTTACCCTGGTGATGCAGATGAAGCGGGAGAAACGAGGGGGGATTGCGGATATGGGTTCTGCCTGAAGGCAGAATTCTTGCGCCGAGGGCGAAACAGGCCTGGCGTTAGCCAGGCCCTTTAGACACAACAACCTTACAAATTGAACACCGTCACCAGCTTGGTATTCAGATAAGCCTCGATCGCCTCGGTACCACCTTCAGATCCGTAACCCGAATCCTTGACCCCACCAAACGGCACCTCCACCAGACCAATCCCCTGATGGTTGATCGACAGCATTCCGGCCTCGATGCGCGTGCTGAGGATATGCGCAGTCTTCATCGACGAGGTGAACGCATAAGACGCCAGCCCGAACGGCACACGGTTGGACTCCTTGACCGCGTCCTCCACGGTATCGAAAGGCACCAGCAACGCCAACGGCCCGAACGGCTCTTCGCTCATCACACGCATTTCAGTGGTCAGGCCGCTGAGCACCGTCGGCTGGAAGAAATAGCCCGGCCCGTCGATGGTCTTGCCGCCAGTGTGCAGCTTCGCGCCCTTGTCGCACGCATCCTTGACCAGTGCCGACAACGCCGGAGCCCGGCGCTCGTTGGCCAGCGGACCCATGGTCACGCCCTGCTCCAGGCCATTGCCGACTTTGACTTCGTGAGTCAGGCCGACGAACTTCTCGACGAATGCATCGAACACGCCGCGCTGCACCAGAATACGGGTCGGTGATACGCAAACCTGCCCCGCGTTACGGAACTTGGCACCGGCCAGCGTGCGGGCCGCAAGGTCGATATCGGCATCGTCGAACACCAGCGCCGGCGCATGACCGCCCAGCTCCATGGTCGCGCGCTTCATGTGCTGACCGGCCAGGGCCGCCAGTTGTTTGCCCACCGGTGTGGAGCCGGTGAAGGTGACTTTCTTGATGGTGGGATGCGCGATCAGGTAGCTGGAAATCTGCGCCGGATCGCCGTACACCAGGCCGATAACCCCGGCCGGAACGCCAGCGTCGATGAACGCGCGAATCAGCTCGGCAGGCGAAGCCGGAGTTTCTTCCGGGGCCTTGACGATGATCGAGCAACCCGCGGCCAGCGCCGACGACAGCTTGCGCACCACCTGGTTGATCGGGAAATTCCACGGCGTGAACGCTGCCACCGGGCCTACCGGCTCCTTGATGACTTTCTGCTCGACCGACACATTGCGCGACGGGACCAGACGGCCATAAGCGCGACGGCCCTCTTCGGCCAGCCAGTCGATGATGTCGGCGGCGGCGAGGGTTTCCATGCGCGCTTCGGCCAGGGGCTTGCCCTGTTCCTGGGTCATGATGCTGGCGATATTGTCCACCCGATCACGCAGCAGATCGGCGGCTTTCTGCATGATCTTGTAGCGATCGTAGGCCGGGGTGCTGCGCCAGGTTTCGAAGCCGCGTTCGGCGGCGGCCAGGGCCTGATCCAGATCGGCGATGCTGGCGTGGGCCACGGTGCCCAAGGTCTCGCCGGTTGCCGGGTTGAGCACATCTAGGGTGCGGCCGTCTTCACTGGCGCGCCATTGGCCGTCGATATACAGCTGAACGTCTGGGTACATAAGGAAGCTCCGGATGCGCCTGCGTGAGGCGTGGGAATGAACAAAGGCAGGCCGAGCAATTTACGGGCATATGCCAGCATTGGTCAAGGCAAGACCCGAGAATGTATGACGATGGCAATTCAACAGAACTGCATCAGTTGCTGGGCGTAAGCTCGCAGCACTTCGCGCTGCATCAGAAAGCTGGCGTACTTGCCTTCGCGCAGGGTGGAAATCAGCCCGGCGCGTTCCAGCTCCTTGGTGTGATGAGACACCGTGGCCGCGCTGACCGGATGGACCTTGAGCAGTTCGGCGCAGGGCACCGGTTCTGCTGAAGCACTGATCTGAACCAGAATCTGATAGCGCCTGCGGTCGGCCAGCGCGCGGGAAATCAACGAAATTTGCTGATCGGTCAACGGAAATTGATGTGCAGTGCTCATGAAGATCGTTACACCCCAGTTGAAACCTCCTTGTCGGGCCTTTTATAGAGAGTCGAACCTGTAACGCTGACCTCCCCCGCAAAGCGTGCGTGAAGTTGGACGGCAACGGACTGCTCAAGGTTCACCGGAGACAGAATAAGCGGCTATCGCAGACCGGCGAAGTATTTTCTGGCATTCTGCGCGCCCTTTTTCCTACAGCCCTGCCTCCCGCTTATGCCAATTTTTTGTACACAATTTACAAAAGAATTGTTTTTCAATATGTCCACATGTTGTAGAGTCGCAAAACCTGACCAAACAGACAGCTTTTGTGTACAGGTCAGTCCAGCGTCAACTGCAAAGCCCACGACCGTATAAAAACAAATGGCAGGCTAAACATGACCACACCTCAAAGCGCTCCTCCGTCACGCCCCGCTTCAAGCAAGACAGATCTGATCTACGGCCTCAACGACCGACCGCATTTCACTGCTGCGATCTTCGCCGCACTGCAACATGTGCTGGCCAGTTTCGTCGGCATCATCACCCCTACCCTGATCGTCGGCAGCGTCCTGGGACTGGACAGTGAAGTGCCCTACCTGATCAGCATGGCGCTGTTCGTCTCGGGGCTGGGCACCTTCGTTCAGGCCAAGCGTTTCGGCCCGATCGGCTCCGGCCTGCTGTGTCTGCAAGGCACCAGCTTTTCCTTCCTCAGCGTGATTCTCAGCGCCGGCTTTCTGGTGAAGAGTCGCGGCGGCGGCACCGAGGAAATCCTCTCGACCATCTTCGGCGTGTGTTTCTGCGCGGCGTTCGTCGAGGTGGTACTGAGCCAGTTCATCGGCAAACTGCGCAAGCTGATCACCCCTGTGGTCACCGGTACCATCATTACCCTGATGGGCCTGTCGCTGCTCAAGGTGGCAATGACCGACATGGCGGGCGGCTTCGGCGCCACCGACCTGGGTTCGGCGACCAACCTTGGGCTTGCCGCACTGGTGTTGGGCACCATCGTAATTCTCAATCGTTTCAATATTCCGCTGCTACGGCTGAGCGCGATCATCATCGGCCTGACCCTCGGCTTCTGCGTCGCCTGGTATATGGGCCGCATCGATTTCGCGCACATGCCGCAAGTGCCGGTGATGAGCATTCCGGTACCCTTCAAATACGGTTTCTCGTTCGACCTGCTGGCGTTCATTCCGATTGCGGTGATCTTTCTGGTCTCGCCACTGGAGGCGGCCGGCGACCTGACCGCCAACTCGATGATCTCCCAGCAGCCTGTGAGCGGCCCAGTGTACATCCGCCGCATCAAGTCGGGCCTGTTGGCGGACGGCCTCAATTCTGCGTTGGCCGCGACATTCAATAGCCTGCCGATGGTGACCTTCGCCCAGAACAACGGGGTGATTCAGCTGACCGGTGTTGCCAGCCGTTATGTGGCGTTCTTCATCGCGGGGATTCTGGTGTTGCTGGGCCTGTTCCCGATCATTGGCGCGGTGCTGCAACTCATGCCCAAGCCGGTGCTGGGTGGCGCGACACTGATCATGTTCGGCACCGTGGCCGTGGCGGGAATCAAGATTCTTTCCGAAGCCGGGCTGCATCGACGCAACATGCTGATCGTGGCGATTTCGCTGGGAATGGGCCTGGGTGTGGCGGCGGTGCCGGAAGTGCTGCGCGAGCTGCCAAAGGCGCTGCACAACATCTTCGAATCGCCGATCACCGTGGGCGCGTTCTGCGCGATCATCCTCAACATCTTTCTGCCGGAGGAATACGTCGAGGAAGAGATCACCGAGTTCGATCCCGAAGCATCTACCGTCAAGGTGTTGCAGGATCCCGTTCATGAGTCCGGCAAAAGCCCTGAAACAGAACCTCTCTCCCCCCGCGCGGTCGCACAGTTGAACCGCTAGGCTGTCTGGCAGGGGTGCAATCGTGCCCCTGCACCGCCTCGGCAACTGGAGCACCTCGATGTCGCTACGCCCGATCAAGAACCAGGCGCGGGAGTCGTGGACCTGATCATCGAACAGCGCCCGCAGCAAGCCTGCGGGCTTTATTCATGTGCGTTTCCGTAGATCAACCTTTTATACCCTATAGAGATCGGTGACTTTTTCGTGGACCTCCTGGCTGTTTAAAGCAATGTCAGAGCCATCGACGGCGAGTCGCTGCATTGAAGGGGCAACGTTGTGATTTAGCCATCGCATGCGAGCAAAAAGCTCGGGGCGTTCGTTGGTCGCTCTGGCTAACCATCCACGGACGACCCGTGTTTTCCCGTCGCCCAGATACTCGGTGTACTCACTCGCTATTTCCTGAAAGATAGTCCCAACCTTGTGCTGCTTGCCAGGTCTGCCTGCTGCCTTGGATATCTCGGCCGCTTTCTTGAAACCCTTGAGTTTGACCAGATTCCAATAGTCACGTACTCCTTGGACCTTGGTAAATATTTTGCCGATAGCGCTTGCCCCCCAGCGCAAAAGTCTCGCCAATTGCTGACCTATACCCATAACGGCTGAAGTTAAGCCAATCGCCATACTCGCGATACCGAGTTTTTTCGCAAGCTCGGGATTACTGTCCTCGACGAACTTGGAGGCAATTTCCAAGGCCAACGCAGTCACCGGCAACGCCGTCGTGGCCGCAAAGAATGCCAGTGATGCCCCTCCCGTCGGGATCGACAGCAGAACCCCCGCAGCCGCCAGGGTTGCAGACAAGGCGATCCCCCGCCAACGGTTGCCCACCGGCTGCGGGCGGGTTTCACGCAAGGTTTTCTCCATGTTCGAAATCATCTGATCCTTGTGCCAGCGGCTGAGCATGATATGTCCGCTGGGGTCGTGATAATCGAGGGGATTGCAGCAGTAGCTGTAATCGTTGATTCCCCCCTCGTCAAACGGGCTCAGGCTGTCGGGCTGCTGAAAACTGCGCAGCGACGGGTTGTAGGTGCGATAGCCGTTGCCAAGGTGATAACAGCCGGTCACTGGATCCCGACGCTGGTCGTTGTAGCCTGTGCAGCAATCGGGCAATCGATTGCCGCAATCCCCAAATGGCGTGAAACCGCTCAACGAGAGGTCTTTCCCAACTCCACCCCGCCAGCCGCCGATTGTGCCACTGTGAGGAGAACCGATCAGAAACATGATATGCGGTGCGCCCGCTGACGTGAACGTCTGCTGAACCTGTTCGGTGCCGAGCGTGACTTGCCGCAGTACTTTCCCGTCCCTGTCGAACCAGATCTCCCCACACAGGCTGTCGCCGTCATAGCACAGCTCGCAGGTCTCCTCGCTGGCGGCCACATATTGAGCCGCCAGGCGGCCATAGCCGTCATAGGCGTAGCGTGTCAGCGTCTGTTGCTGCGCGTCCCTCACTTCAAGCAGCTGGCCCTGGGCGTTGTAACTCAGTCGATTACCTGCCGTGTCCTGCTCCAGATAACCATTGACACTCCACTGCAGCGTGATTGGGTCTTCTGTGCCCGAACCATTGATGGACAAGCAACGGGTCGGGTTCAGAGGATCGTAGGCGTAGGCCTGATTCAGCGTTTGATCATCGGCAAAGGTCGTGGCGCAGGACTTCAAACGCTGCAGGCCATCCCACTTGAAGTCCTGTTGCTTCACAGGCCGACCTTGTGCATCCGCAGGGTAGTCAGCGACCTCAGTCGCCGTGCAACGGTAGGTACTCAAGCGGTCGCAAGGGTCATGGCTGAAGGTTTCGCTGCGCACCACTTTGCCGTCACGGGAAAGCGTAGAGCCGATCAACAGGCCGTAGTCGGACCAACGCTGTTCGATGCTCAGTGCCTTGGCGCCGTTGATCTCATACTCCCGGAACGTCTCCTGGCCAAAATCGTCATGGCGATACTCGGTGCTCATTCGGTTGCCGGTCTGTGCCGCGACGGTTTCCTGTCGGCACATCGATCCATCGCCGCCATAGTGGTAAAGGGAGTCAACGCCGTCGTGCAACTCGCGCAATGTGCGCTCGTCGCGGTCCACGAACGGGCGCCACAGGCTGCCGTCCGTGCGGCGCGCGCTGAGCACATGCCCCATCAATGAGCAAGTGCTCCAGGCACTGCGGGTTCCACGAGGGGTTTTTATCTGATGTTTTACGTTGCCCGAAAGGCCCGGCAGCGTCATTTTTTCGCTCAACGGACCCAGCCAGAACGGCGTGTCCCGATTCACCGCATCATGGGTGATTACCGTGGTGGTTTTCCCGGGTCGATCAAAACTCAGGGTACTAAGCGGGTTGTCGTTCAGCAGCAACGACGTCCCGCCGCTTGCAGACGCGTCGGTGGTGAGCACTTGTTGGTCCGGCAGGGTCATGGCCTTACTTTGATAGGCATAACTGCGCTCGCCCACCCTGCGCTCAAGCAACCTGGAAGGCGCCTGGACTTTCTGAGTTCCCACCACTACCTCATCAACCGTCAAGCGGGTGACCTGATGGCTCAGGCCGAAGTACTCACGGGCGATCACACTGCCGTCGGGGGTCGTGACTTTCGTGACGCGGTGCAGATCGTCGTATTCCATTGTCATCGGCTGTTCGACATCAGCGCGTTTCATAAGGATCAGGTTACCGACGGGGTCGTATTCACGCGTCACTTCAGGACGTTTCAGGCCGCTGGCAGTGGTCTGGTTTTCGATTCGCCGTATGCCGCCATTGGCCAGCACCTCCTCGTCGAGCGTGCGGGTGAACACCTGCCGTCCCGCAAGGAGGTGGGTTTCTACGGTGGTGCTTTTTGTCGAGTCATCGGTTTGAAGGAATGGTTTCGCAGCTTCGCCTCGCGAAGCGCGACGGCGTGCAAACTCATCATCCCAAGCCTCGAGGTACGTATGTAGGGCGTCGCTTTTTTCCGGATCACCGGTTTTAAGCGCTTCTGTCGCCAATGCCTGCGGGGGGGTGATCAGCGATTCACGGTCGCCGTTTTCTGTCCGGCGCCGTAACCCTCCGGGGTAGTAGTCGTAACGTGTCTGATTGCGCACATTTTGCACGCCAGAACACTCAAGCTCGTCCAGTACACAACCTCTGGCGAGCCCCGGCGCCTGTAGTTCTCGGCGCACTTCTCGTTGGAGCCCATCGATCAGCGTACGAGTGACACGACCGTCGGACAGTGTCGTGATGGCTTGTAAACCCTGACTGATGATGGCGTCAGTATTCTCGGAAGTTTCCGTGAGCACCGAGTATTCGGTCGTCTGCGCTGAAACCGGCTCGGCATTCTCCTCAACCCTATTGGCACCGGCCTTGATCACGAAGCGCTGTTCCGAGGTGGTGCGGCCCATGAGGTCGTAGGTATATCTAGCCTCCACACGGCCTTGGCGACGCAGCACGCAACGCCTGGTATAACGCGAGCGGATCTCGGTGGACAACGTCTCAGTGCCTGAATCGGTGGACAACGTCTCAGTACCTGAATCGGTGGAAGCCTGAGATCGAAGGATGAAACCCCGTTTTTCTTGAGGGTTGTCCTCCCAGGCCAGGGTGTTGATCAATCGCGTGCTTTCCTTGCCGAAATAAGTCGTCTGGACTCTGCGTGCTTCCCAGACGAAAGCCTTGCAACCGTCCTTCGTCGTCTTGGGTTTACGAGACTCTTCGCTAATCCTTTCGTGAGTTATCAGCGCCGTTGTCCGACCTGGGGCCAGGCTCAACTCCCACGTGTCCGGGTCTGCGATGACCCCATCGAGCTTCACGATGTCACAGGCGCTCAGCAAGATTCGACCGTTGCACGCCCTTGCCTGATAGCCATACAACGTCAGACCAAGGGGAAGTTTTTTGCCCTCAAACACCTGATACTGGAATTCGGCCATCACGGGAGGGAGTGTGTGTTCCGGAACGGCGGGACAACTGAGTTTCAGGCCTTGGAGCGCTTGTATACTCCCGTCGGCGACTGTAGAGATGGAAAGCCCATCGCCCTTTTCACGGGGGTAATAACGCCACTCGGTGGTGGTTCCGTCGGCGACCACACTTTTAGTCAGCTGGCTGTCAGCATTATATGTGAACGCTTGCTCGGTAATCGTCAGATAGTCTACCGGCCATTCATACTGATAATCCGCGGCCAACTCTTTCCTAATCGTACAGGTCGTCACGGTTAGCGGATAATCATGCCCTGTTCTTATGGGGGCTCGATTCAGAAAATAAAAGCCAAAAATATTTATGATTTCCGCGCTGTTGGAGTCTTCAATCTCGGCCACTTTCCGATGAGACGCATCGAAAACACGCTCCACCCTTGCACCGTCCGTCGAAACCTCTTTCACCCGGTAAAGTCGATCATCTGCAAGCCTGCAATCAGGGTTACGACCTCCCAGCAGGCCTTGCAACAAGGCAACATATCTCACGGGCAGCCGCCCGTTCGATGTTTCGTCGCGGTCATTCCCCCACCCCATCCCCGCTAACAGGTACTCACCATCAACAGAAATATCTTCTTCGAGGCCATCACTCAAGTAATTAGTACTGCCATACTCAAATTGAGTGATTACATTTTCTTGGCCGCCACCGGGTAGCAAAACGTGCCTTGTTACCCGAGGCAAGGCAGGTTGCCTGTCATCGGGAAAGGCCATTCCTTTCGCTTGATACGTCACACACTCGACCGAACCGTCGTTTTCCCGTAGACGGGTCAAAATACGATCCAGCGTCGGGTCCTCGCTGTAGCTGCAGCGTACCGTTGGCACCCGCCCCTTGGGTGTACTCGAGTCGTAGTGAGTAATTTGCATCAGCAGATAATCTTTCAATTCAAGATCGACCTGATAGGCCTCTTCCGTACCCTCCCACACCTTCATCAATACATCGCTATGGGTGTATGTCGCGCTAAACAAACTGACGCTGCCGCTTTTAATTTCCAAGAGTCTGAACTGGCCCAGTAATCGATTCCACGCTAATGTCAGTTCACCGGTGCCCGGAGAGATAATTCTAGCCGGTAGCAATTGGTTGAAAGGACGCTTCCAGTAATCAATGGCCGCGTCAATCTCCTTGGTATTTTTCTTCCACTTGGCGAGAGCATCCATCCAGTCCGCCGTTGCGGCAGTGACATAAAGCCCTGCGGACGCCATGACAACGACCCAATCCCAACCGCTCGGCGGTGGTATCTCTGCAATAGCCTTAACCTTGATCTGCTCCAGCAGCGCGATGATTTTCTGACGGAGTGCGTCATCAGGCTCTTGGCTATCGCCCACAGGTTGAGTCAGGTACTCGCGAGTGCCACTCGGATAGTCCAGCATGAATTCGCTGTAGTCGTTTGCGCAGCTGGTCACCCAGCAGGCCTTTTTGCGAATGCACTGGTCTTTCTTGCCTAACACGGCCCAGTCGCTTTCATCGAACGAGATTGTGATGCCATCCGCCAGGGTCAGTCTTCGTTCACGGGTGTCGAGGCTTGCGAAACGAAAGGCCCAGCCATCGCCCAGACCGGCCTCATTTCCGCGCAGAGCAGAGTAGTGCAATGTCAGGTCGCATATCGGGCCATTTCCTTCCAGCCCTTGCAACGTTGCCACCGGGTAGTGAGCGTGAAACAACCCGGTACGCGTATCTACCCCGGTTTCAAGCTCGCCGCTGACATCAAAGACTTCGGAGCGGAAGGTGTTGCCGTAGTCTTCGCACAGTGGGCTGGTTGCACTATAAGGTTCTGGTGGTGCAGGTGTCGTGACCTCGACAGATTTGCGTCCACCCCATAACTGATCGCCATCCATCCAGCCAACCTGGCCCACCGTCAGTTTTTGCTTCCCCGGTACGGACTCTGGGAAGTCAAACACCAGTGTCGACTCAAACTTGTTTACATGCAGGCACGATTCGTATCCAACGGGACAGGGTGTCGACGCTGAATCCCCGTTAGCCCGAAATGCGTAGTACAGGTCAGGGTTGGAAGTTGCCAATACCCGCACGCCGTACTGACGAGCCTCTGAACTCAGACGAAACACCAACTGTTTTTGGCCTTCTGTATTGACAGCGCTGCTATAAGAGGCCAATGAAGCTGGTACTTCAGCCCCTCCACCCACCCAACCATCCAGTCCCGGCGCCGTGGTGAACACGCTCATGCCATCACCGCTCTGCCACACTGTCGCGGACTGCGCATCTGCGGCAACATCCTCGTTGCCAGCCACCTCGGCACTGCCCACTCTCACATACGGCGCCAGATCGGATGCCTTCAACGCCGCAGCCCATTTACCTAGCCAGACGCCTTGCTTCCCGCAGGAATCGTCTTCGGGCGTGTAACTGAAGGCAGGCACCACTTCCTTACCCGAGAAGGCATCCAGTACATAGGTTTTGAGGGTCTGGCCTGGCTTGAGGTCCGTTGCGCCGTCGACGGTCCCCGTATTGATCCAGCCGGCCTGGGTCAGCGTCACGGCAAGGTCAGAGTCCTGTGGCACCCAGAGGGCGTTGCCACTGGTGGCCGGCGTAATCAGGCAGGTGGCGTTGTCCTTGACCCCGGCACGCAGCAGGCGGCTGTCCTCGTTGAGTGCAGTGCACAGATCTTGCGCCCACTGTGCTTGCTTCAATCGGCCTTTCTTGACGCTGAAGAAATGGTGCTCGTACAACGCCTGCGTGCTGATGTCCCGCACCTGAACGCACAGGCGCGTGCCCTCTTCCAGATCCTCCCCCGTGACCGCCAGTGCCTGTACCTGATTGTTGCTGAACGGTGCCGTGGTGAACGCGCGATTGGCGCAGCTGTAATGCCAGAGCCGTACGGGCAGCGCGGTGCCATCGGTCTTGAAGTGGTTGTCCCCATCGAAATTGCCGGCAACCACCTGCTTCTTGCGCTTGGCTACAGCGCTGGCGAAAGCCCCGGGCCACACGGCCTGCGCGCAATCGGTGCTGCTGGCGGTGAACTCCAGCTGCTCCAGCATTTTGCCGTCGCGCTGACGCACGAGACACGCCACCAGCTTCTCGCCCACCGCCAGATCACGCCCCGCCCGGATCTCGCAAGGGCTTATCCAGCCGGACTCGGCAGTACCGCAATACTCACGCTCGAAGCCGTCCATGTCCGGCAGCGTGTTGTCGGGGTCTGTGGTCAAGACAAACCCCATGTCGCTGTATTGGGTGAGTTCGGTCCTGATGTCAGCAGCGTTGGCTTTCGCGGCGGTGGCCATGTCCTTCTCCCTGGAAAAAGAGGACGCGTGCTCACTGCGCGCCCCGGAGAGAAAATTGTAGGGCTGGGACACACGCCTGTGACCTGTCACTTATGACACTGGTTAAACCGTCTCGCGATATCCCTTCCCCGAATTATCGCGAACAACATCTTCGAATCGCCGATCACCGTGGGCGCGTTCTGCGCGATCATCCTCAACATCTTTCTGCCGGAGGAATACGTCGAGGAAGAGATCACCGAGTTCGATCCCGAAGCATCTACCGTCAAGGTGTTGCAGGATCCCGTTCATGAGTCCGGCAAAAGCCCTGAAACAGAACCTCTCTCCCCCCGCGCGGTCGCACAGTTGAACCGCTAGGCTGTCTGGCAGGGGTGCAATCGTGCCCCTGCACCGCCTCGGCAACTGGAGCACCTCGATGTCGCTACGCCCGATCCGCACCCTTTTTACGTGTCTGCTGCTGGTGGCGCTGAGCGCTTGCGCGCTGTTCCCCAATCGCGACCCATTGAACATCAATGTCGTCGGCATCGAGCCGTTGCCCGGGCAGGATCTGGAAGTCCGCTTCGCGGTGAAACTGCGCCTGCAGAACCCCAACGACACGGACATCCAGTACGACGGCGTGGCGTTGAATCTGGACGTCAACGGCAAGTTGCTGGCCTCCGGCGTGAGCGACCAGAAAGGCACGATCACGCGGTTTTCCGAGGGTGTGCTGACCGTACCGGTGACGGTTTCTGCCTTCGCCGCGCTGCGCCAGGCGGTGGGCCTGGCCGACAAGCAAAGCCTGGACAACCTGCCCTATGAATTGAACGGCAAGCTGGCCGGTGGGTTGTTCGGCACCATGCGCTTCCATGACAGCGGGACGCTGAGTCTGCCGCAGCCAGCGGACGGGAGCTGGTAGCGCAAACGGTGCAGCGGCGTTATCCGCGGGCGGCAGCCACCAGACGATTGACTTCAGCGCGCACCATGTTGGCGTACTCAGGCGGCGACATGCCGTCCAGCTCGGCGCGCACCCATTCCGACCATTTGCCCTTGCGCTTGGCGCGCTCGCCCATCAGCCGGGCGGCTTCGCCCTTGGCCTTGCCCAGATTGCTCTGCCACAGGTCGAACAGGCGGGACTTTTCGTCCTCGATCTCGGCGCGCTCGGCAAGAGATTTGTTGGCCAGGTTGAAACTCATGACGTTACCTCTGTGTGCAAAAAACAAAACGCGTTATCACAAGCCGATGACGGCTCAAAAGCGTCAGCATCTTACACCCGACGACGCCCCTGCCCGATCACATTCGTCGCACTTTTTGCGCCGGGCCGGAAATACGCTGCAACTTTTCCGGACCCGCACGACTCCATTGCTCACTGCCATCATCAACTGAAAGGAAATTTGCCATGGCTCGTAAAACTGCTGCCCAGACCGCCGCCGAACAGATCAAGGATCAAGCATTCAGCGAGTTGGCGGCCCTTATTGAAGAGTCCGACAAACTGCTCAAGGACAGCGCCGCGCTGGTCGGCGAAGAGGCGGAAACCGTGCGTGAACAGCTGAGCCTGAAGCTCAAGCAGGCACTGGATTCGGTGGGCAGCGTGCGTGACCGCACCAAGCCTGCCGTTGAAGCCACCGAAACCTACATCGGTGGTCATCCATGGCAGACCGTGGCTGTTTCTGCCGGCTTCGGTCTGGTGGTGGGGCTGCTGCTCGGTCGTCGTTGATCGACGCCGCGAAAACGCTGCTCGTCTCTGAAAGACATGAACACCTGTAGTACTCCGGCCTGCCGGCGGCGGCGATCTTGAGAACGTCGCCGCAGGCAGGCCGGAACGCTACAGGAAAGACCTGATGACCGACCTTCACCCCTGCCGCTGCGGCACCACAGCTTGCAGCAGTCTGCCAAACTGATCGGCAGTAAACGCCACAGGCTCCGAATCCTTCACTCCCACCGCCTTCTTCAGCATCCAGTCGCGGCCACCTGACTCACGCTGCAGGCTGTATTTTTCCTGACCGTGCAGGCTGACGCCACTCAACGAAAGACTCACCTGCCCCTTCGACCCCATCGCATCGGGCACGAACGCAACTTCATGGGTTCCCAGGAAGAAACTCATGCGGCGGGTGATAAACGGGGAATTTTCGTCGGGATAGCCCTTGCTCTGAGCCAGATGCGGCTCGTATTCGAAGTGGGTCTGACCCGCCTCGACCAGAGGCTTGAGCCAGTCTTCGACCTGCAGATACAGGGCTTCGATGCTGGCATTCCATTGCGCCAGATCGTCTTGAAAGCGTTGGTGCTTCTGTTCCTCGTAGCGCTGATTAGCCATCAGCAACTCACTCAGGCGTTGAATCTCGTCCATAACGGCGATTCCCGGTTCACGTGCTCGAGTATTCGAGCGCGTGAACTGAGGGTGGCACAGCAACGATAGGCTGTCGCGTTACATCGTCGGGAGGGATCAGGGCTTGGGCGGTATGACTTCCAGCTGCGACAGGCGATGGCCCTTGACCAAGGCGGCATCGATATCGGTCTTGGCCTTTTCGGCGACGTCCTGAGACTCGAACGGCCCGATCATCACCACTTCCTTGCCATCGACCTTGACCACATACGAGGGGTAGTGATGCTCGACCAGCCAGTACGTCATGTCGCTCAGGGCTTCCTTAAGATGGACGCGGATGGTCCATTGCGGCGAAGCCGGGGTCGGGGCTTCTGCGACTGAATCGGTTGTCTGGACCTTGGCCGGAGTTGCCGGCTTGCCACCATCGCAGCCCGCCAGCATCAATACCGCCACCATCATTGCCATCTTGCGCACGTCTGTCGCTCCTCGTCTGAAGTGGCGAGAGTCTACCACTGCGGATCAGGACGAGTGCTCACTCGGCAGGCTGACCGGCGGCGAAAGCCACCGACGGCCAGCGCTCGGCCCTCAGACCTGCGACTTTCCGACGCGGGCCGGGCTCAGCGAATCGTTGCCAGTTGTTGCAGGCTTGCGCGTCTTGCCCGCGCGCTCGTTCATCGCGGCGATTTCTTCCATCGCCCTGGCCTTGTCGAACGAGCCGTCCCATTTGGCAATGGCGATGGTGCCGATGCCGTTACCGATCAGGTTGGTGACCGCTCGCGCTTCGTTGAGGAAACGATCGACCCCCAGCAGCAGCACCAGACCGATCATGGGAATGCCATGGAACACCGACAAGGTTGCCGCCAGCGTCACGAACCCGGCACCGGCCACACCAGCCGAGCCCTTGGAGGTCAGCAACAGAACGCCCAGCACCGTCAGTTGATCCCATAAGGTCAGCGGCGTGTTGGTGGCCTGGGCGACGAAAATGGCCGCCATGGTCAGGTAGATACAGGTGCCGTCGGAGTTGAAGGTGTAGCCGGTGGGCAGGACCATGCCGACCACGGACTTCTCGCAACCGAGCTTCTCCAGTTTGACCATCATTCGCGGTAGCACGGCTTCGGTAGAGCAGGTGCCGAGGGTGACCAGAATTTCATCCTTGAAATAGCGCAGGAACTGCATCAACGGCAGGCCCGACCAGCGCGCCACGGCCCCGAGAATAACCACGATAAAAATCAGCGTCGTGGCATACAGCGCCACCAGCAACTGCCCCAGCGACAGCAGCGTACCGATGCCGTATTTGCCGATGGTGAACGCCATCCCTGCCCCGGCGCCCAACGGTGCCAGACGCATGACCATGGCCACCACGCGAAACAGACTCTGCAACAGCATGTCGATGACATTGACCAGAGGTTTGACCGGCTCACCGATCTGCACCAGCGCCACGCCCATCAGCACCGACACCAGGATCACCTGGAGCATCGCGCCCTTGGCGAAGGCGTCGAACAGCGTAGTCGGGATGATGTTCATGAAGAAGTCGACCACCCCGCCCTGCGCGGCCGCAGCCTGGGTGTAGCCGGAGATGGCGCTGCCGTTGATGGTGTTGACGTCGATGTTCATGCCCACGCCGGGCTTGAGGATGTTGACCACTACCAGGCCGATGACCAGTGCCAGGGTCGAGAGTACCTCGAAGTAGATCAGCGCCTTGGCACCGATGCGCCCGACTTCCTTGACGCTGCCCATCTTGGCGATGCCAACCACCACGGTGCCGAAGATGATCGGCGCGAGCAGCATCTTGATCAGCTTGATGAAGCCATCGGCGAAGGGTTGCAACTTGGCGCCGATGTCGGGGAGGAAGAAGCCGATGGTTCCGCCGATGACGATACCGATCAGCACCTGGACGTAGAGCTGGGAATACCAGCGTGGAGAAGCCTGTTCCATGGGGTGCCTCACTGTTGTTTTTGTATGAGGGGAAAGGACTGCTGTTTGCGTCTGTATGACACGCGGTGTGCCTGAAGGAATGCTTGATCTTGTGGGAGGGAGCTTGCTCGCGAAGGCGCCAGTACAGCCGCCACACGTGTAGCGGCTGATCGATAGCCTTCGAGCAAGCTCCCTCCCACAGAGGACTGATTACCCGTAAACCAGGGTTAAACGCCTTCGCCCAGTTCGCGCATCACCGCGTACAGCGCCGACTTGGCCTCGAAGCCCACCCCCGGGATGTCCGGCAGGCCGACGTAGCTGTTCTCGACGCGGATGCCATCGGCAAAACCACCGAACGGCTGGAACACGTCCGGGTAGGACTCGTTGCCGCCCAGATGCAGGCCGGCGGCGATGTTCAGCGACATCTGGTGACCGCCGTGGGGCACGACGCGGCGCGAAGACCAGCCCAGCTCTTTCATCACGTCCAGGGTGCGCAGGTATTCAACCAGGCCGTAGGACAGCGCGCAGTCAAATTGCAGGAAATCGCGATCAGGGCGCATGCCGCCATGACGCAGCAGGTTGCGGGCGTCCTGGTGAGAGAACAGGTTTTCCCCGGTGGCCATCGGCAGATCGTAGTGGTTGGCCAGCTCCGCTTGCAGGGCGTAGTCCAGCGGATCGCCGACTTCTTCGTACCAGAACAGGTTGTACGGCTTGATCGCTTCGGCGTAGGCAATACCGGTCTTCAGATCGAAACGGCCGTTGGCGTCCACCGCCAGACGTTGCCCGTCGCCCACCACTTCCAGTACCGCTTCGATCCGGCGCAGGTCTTCAGCCAGCGGCACGGCGCCGATCTTCATTTTCACCACGTCGTAGCCACGGTCCAGGTAGCTCTGCATTTCGGCCTTGAGCTTGGTCTGGTCCTTGCCCGGGTAGTAATAACCGCCAGCGGCGTAGACCCAAACCTTGTCGTCCGCCACGCCGTCACGATAACGGTCGGCCAGCAGGCGATACAGCGGCTTGCCTTCGATCTTCGCGACCGCGTCCCAGACCGCCATATCGATGGTACCCACCGCCACCGAACGCTCGCCATGACCGCCCGGTTTTTCGTTGGTCATCAAGGCTTTCCAGATAGCGAACGGATCAAGGTTGTCGTGTTCCTTGTCGATCAGCGATTCAGGGTCGGCTTCCAGCACCCGGGCCAGAAAACGGTCGCGCATCAGAGCGCCCTGCCCGTAGCGCCCATTGGAGTTGAAGCCATAACCTATCACCGGCTTGCCGTCGCGAATGACGTCAGTCACCACCGCGACCACGGAGCAGGTCATCTTGGAAAAGTCGATGTAGGCATTGGCAATCGGCGAGGCAATGGAAACGGTTTTCTCGCGGATATCGACGATACGCATGGGTAACTCCTGTTGTTATGTGTGAGCGTTTTCGTGAATGTTTTCGTGAATAGCGTCAGCAGGTGATGGGCTCACTCTAGGGCTGGACCTTTTGCTGCGGCCAATGCTAAAAACGCGGCACTCAATGCGCGGACGGCATCACGATGGAATTGGTCTGGCTGGAAGATTTCAACGCACTGGCGCAAAGCGGCAATTTTTCCCGCGCCGCCGAACTGCGCCACGTCACGCAACCGGCGTTCAGTCGCCGGATTCGGGCGCTGGAAACTTGGGTGGGGGTCGATCTGTTCGACCGCACTACACAGGGAGCGACCCTCACCGATGCCGGTCGGCACATGCTCGGCAGCGCTCAGGAGATGACCCGGCGCCTGTACCAGATGCGCCAGGAAGCCCGCGAAGTCGCCGGAAAAGAAGCCCGAACGCTGCATTTCGCCGCCACGCATTCGCTGTCGTTCACCTTCTTTCCCGGCTGGGTTCGGGCAGCGGAACGCAGCAGCCCGATCGAGGCAATTCGTTTGCACTCGGACAACATGCGGGTCTGCGAACAGATGCTGCTGGGGGGCGAAGTCCAGTTCCTGTTGTGCCATCAGCACCCGGACGTGCCGCCGCAATTCGCCGCGCAGTCCTTTCATTCAAAAGTGGTGGGCAGCGACTGGCTGATGCCGTTGCAGGCCCAGCAGATCGAGCACTCTTCAGGCACTGAACCGCTTTCATTGCTGGGCTACACGGCGGAGTCCGGGCTGGGCCGGATCGTCTCGGCGCGCCTGCGCCAGGAGGCGTCACCGCCGAGCCTGCACACCGTGTTCAGCTCGCACCTGGCGGCGGTACTGCTGTCCATGGCCCTGGAAGGCAAAGGCTTCGCGTGGTTGCCCAAGACCCTGGCCGAGCCCGAGATCGCCAGTGGCAAACTGGTCCGCGCGCTGGATGAGCACTGGGACATTCCGGTAGAGATTCGCCTGTTCCGCCCAACGATGGCCTTGAGCGCCTTCGCCGAAGAGTTTTGGGCGAAGCTCTAGCGCCGCCCCATCAAAAAAGCCCCGCGGCTTGGCGGGGCTTTCGATCAGCGTTCAACGGCTGGCGAAGTACATGGTGACTTCGAAGCCGATGCGCAGGTCGGTGTAGGTCGGTTTGGTCCACATAGGCAGCACTCCCTGACAAGACCGGGACAGTCCGGCAGCCCTGTTATACCCCAATGCGCAAAGCCTGCAAGACCGGCTTATTGTCTGAGTCGCGCTCGCCTCGCAACACACCCGCTACAGTTGTAGCGCCGCTGCAACGGCCGTCGCGCAACGGTTTTGCCGCAGCCGACCGATCAGTCGCAAAACAGAGGCCTCACAGCATCGGCCCTTGCGCCGGTACGGGTTTTGCTGGGGTGTTTTCGCTTTCCGGGATTATTTTGTGTAACAAGCGAATTTTTCATCAAAAGCTAGTCTGAGACATTACGCCTGCCGCCAAGACCGTTCGCGGCCCTGTCCCTTGAGCCATGAAAAACAATAATTCATGCGCTGCCACCGCCAGGTTGCAGACGCATCAGGAGAATCGCCATGTCCTTGCAGACCACGGGCAATGCACCCGCTGATCTCAACGCCTTCGTCGGAGACTATTTCCCTGACCGCAGCCTGCCTTCCGACGGCCTGATCGTGCAGTCGTGGTATCGCAGCGTCGTCGAGCACGGCCTGGAGCCCGCCGGGCGCGGCAACAAGGTGATCCTCAGCGCCGCCGAAATCCATCGCCATCAGGAATTCCATCACGACTACATGACCATTGCCGGGCAAGGCGTCAGCGGCCTGGCCAAGCGTGTCGGTCAGGCCGGTTTCGCGGTGCTGCTCAGCGACGAACACGGCATCGCCCTCGACTCCCGGGTGCCGACCACCGGCAGCGCCTACACCGACTCCGGGCTGATTGTCGGTTCACGCTGGGACGAATCCCTGGTGGGCACCAACGGCATCGGTACCGGGCTGGCCTCGGGCAGCGCGCTGATCATTCACCGCGACGAGCACTTCCTGCGCGAGAACGACCGCCTCAGTTGCTCGGTCTCGCCGATCTTCGATTCGCTGGGCAATGTCCGCGGTTGCCTGAACGCCTCGTGCCTGAACAGCAACGGCCCGAAAGAGGCGCAATACCTGACTCTGCAATTGGTGATCATGTATGCGCGGATGATCGAAAACGCCTACTTCCGCCACAGCCATCGCAACACCCTGACACTGATGATCAAGCCCTGCGAGGAGATCAGCGACCTGGCCAACGAGCAGTTGCTGGCACTGGACGATCAGGGTCGGGTGATCGGTGCCAATCGCGCGGCCTTCGTCGAGCATCAGACCCACGGTCACGGCCTGTTGCTCGGCCGCCGGCTGGATGATCTGCTGCCGGTGGACGTCGATGAACTGCTGCGCCTGTGCAACGGCGGCGCCAATGCCACGCGTTTGCGCGCCGGGCAGCGGCTGGTGGAGGTCGGGCTGCGCATGCCGGTCAAGGTTCGCTCCCCTCGCCAGCCGGAACCGCAGCCTGCGGCGATCATCCATCGCGCACCGACACTGGAACGCCTGGCCGGTGCCGATGCCCGCCTGCAACAGAGCGTGGCGCGCCTGCACAAGGTGCTCGACAAGGACTTGCCGATTCTGATCAACGGCGAAACCGGCACCGGTAAAGAAGCCTTTGCCCGGGCGATTCACCTCGCCAGTGGGCGTCGCGCGGGCCCTTTCGTGGCGCTCAACTGTGCGGCCATTCCAGAGACGTTGATCGAGAGCGAACTGTTTGGCTATCGCAGCGGCAGCTTTACCGGCGCCAGCAAGAAAGGCATGAAGGGCAAGCTGGAAATCGCCAATGGCGGTACGTTGTTTCTCGACGAAATCGGCGATATGCCTGCGCACTTGCAGACCCGCTTGCTGCGGGTGCTCGCCGAACGCGAGATCTCCCCGCTGGGTGCCGATACCCCGCTGCCGCTGGACATTCAGGTGATTTCCGCGACCCACCAGAATCTGACGCAAATGGTGGCCGGCAAGCGCTTTCGCGAGGACCTGTTTTACCGCCTGAACGGCATGACCCTGCAGCTGCCGGCGTTGCGCGAGCGCAGTGATATCCGTCTGTTGATCGAATCCGTGTTGCGCGATCAACCGGGTGGAGAAAAATGCCGCATCGACGCCACCTGCATGAAACGGCTGAGCCGCTATGCCTGGCCGGGCAATATCCGCCAGTTGATCAATGTGCTGCGCTACGCCGTGGCGCTGGCCGAGGATGGCTGGATCGATGCTGAGTGTCTGCCCGCTGAGGTGCTCGATCAAGGGCCTCAGGATCAGGCGCTACCGAGCGCGGTGGAAAGCCGACCGCCGTTGGCGCAACTGACCGCCGACGACGAGGGGCAACGCTTGCTCGAAGCCCTGCGTCGGCACCAGTGGAACATCACCGGCGTCGCCGATGAGTTTGCGGTGGCGAGATCGACGCTGTATCGCAAGATGAAGAAGTACCGGATCGTGCAGCCGAATCGAGTGGGTTAGCACGGCTGCATACCTGATAGAACCACGTTGGCCGACGACTGCGTTGTGCCTGAAACACCGCCTCGCTGCCGTCGTGACCTCCGGCGTCTCCCACAGGGGTCTTGATGCAGGCATGACCTCGTGGGCGCTGCTGGCGACAGCAGCCAATACGATGGGGCGGTGACCGCGTTGTGCCTGAAACACCGCTTCGCTGCCGTCGTGACCTCCGGCGTCTCCCACAGGGGGCTTGATGCAGTCATGACCTCGTGGGCGCTGCTGGCGACAGCTGCAAATGCGATGGGGCGGTGACCGCGTTGTGCCTGAAACACCGCTTCGCTGCCGTCGTGACCTCCGGCGTCTCCCACACAAACCGCGTGCGCCGCTGTGCCTGTGGGAGCAACCCGAGGTCACGAGGGTCGCGAAGGCGGCAGTTAATTCAACATCAAGACCATTGAGTCTGCACACTACCCCTGTCACTGCCGTCATGACCTCCGGCGTCTCCCGCTGAGATCGTGTCACAGCTGGTAGGCGGTTACGGCCATAGCGCAGCTTTCGGGACACCACGGTCCTGTGGGAGACGCCGGAGGTCACGACGGCAGCGAAAGCGGTGGGTTTGTCGAAACAGATATGCCTGACTTGACGCTCTTGACCTTGCCAATGAAAACAACCTGTCAACTGCCTGCGGCGTTCACTTACTTCATCATCCCCTCCATGAAATCCGCCACAGCGCTGGCAATCTTCCGTCGCCAGGCCGGCGTTGCAGGGTCGGCGAGGGTTTGATCCTCGCTGACAAAACTGCGGATGATTGCGTTATACCCCAGCCAGCGGCAGGGCTCAGGCTCCCAGCTCTTCAGGCTGTTGAGTGAGCCTGCGCGAATCACCCAGGGCTGACGCACTAGCGGCGTGTCGCGCTCAAGGATCAAATCGGCCAGCGTGCGCCCGCCGAGGTTGCTGGCGCCGACGCCCTCCCCGCCATACCCGCCAGACAACGCAATGCCGCTGGCCCGGTCGCAGAGCATGTGCGGATGAAAACGTCGGGCCATGCCCAGATTGCCGCCCCAGGAGTGCGTGATGCGGGTTTTCTTCAATTGCGGGAACAGTTCGCCGAACAGATAGCGCCGCAACTCGATTTCGCTGCTGGTCAGGTCGAAGTTTTCGCGCAGACGACCACCGAACTGATACCCACCGCGCGCGCCGAACACCAGCCGATTGTCCATGGACCGCTGGCCGTAAGTGACCTGCCGGCTGCTTTCGCCGAACGCCTGCCCCTCACTCAGACCAATTTCGTCCCAGACGCTGGCAGGCAAGGGTTCAGTGGCGACGATCAGACTTTGCACCGGCAACTGATAGCGGCCCAATGGCGGCAGCTTCGCGGCATAGCCTTCCACCGCAGGCACCACCCAGCGGCTGCGAATCTGTCCGTGAGCCGTTGAGACCAGCCCCGAGCGCCAATCGGTGGCCGGGGTGTTCTCGTAGATCGGCACGCCCATGGCCTCCACTGCACGCGCCAGCCCGCGCACCAGTTTCGCCGGTTGCAGGGTGGCCAGATGAGAAAAATGGATCGCTCCGTAAGGGCGCGCAATGCGCAGTTGCCCCGCCAGTTGCTCGGGGCTCAGCCAGCGGTAATCGGCTTCGGTCAGGCCCTGTTTGTAGAGCTTGTGCAGATACTCACGCAGGCTGCGCTCCTGCTCGGGATAGCGCGCCGCACAGTACAGCGCCCCACCTTTGCGGTAATCGCACTCGATGCCTTCGCGGTCGAGCACGCTTTTCACTTCATCGGGAATGCCGAACAGCAGGTCGTAGGACGAACGACGCTCCTCGGCCGACAGCCTGGCAAGCATGCGGTCTTCACCCAACAGATTGCCCATCAGCCAGCCGCCGTTGCGCCCGGATGCACCGAAGCCGGCAGTCTGCGCCTCGACGATAGCGACATTCAGCTGCGGCGCATGGCGCTTGAGGTAATAGGCGGTCCAGAGCCCGGTATAGCCTGCGCCGATGATCGCCACATCGACGTCGATGTCTTGCTGCAACGAAGGACGCGCCGCCAGAGGCTCATCGAGCTGGTCCATCCACAAGCTGATTTTTTGCCACGCTGGCATTGCGACACTCCATCGAACATCGGTAGATGCCGTTGATGCTAGACGTTCGCCTTAGCGGTTGTCTTGCGTGCGTGCCCGCAAAGAATCCCGCGGGCTCAGCTGGAGAGGCTCTGTTTGATCCAGGCCTTGGGCGTCAGGCCCGTGCGTTGGCGAAAACAACTGTAGAACGCCGACAGCGAATTGAACCCGGCGGCAAAGGCCAGTTCGTCGATGCGGGCGGGTTGTGGGGTTTTCTCCAGTGCATCGAGGACGTGCTGCAGACGGGCCTGATTGACGTAGCGGTAGAAGCTTTGCCCCAGCACCTGATTGAGCAGATAGGACATCTGATTGCGGCTGTAACCGCAGGCCTTGGCCACGCGCTGCAAGTCCAGATCAGGATCGAGATATGGCTGCTGGCGCAGGAAGTAGTCCTGCAGATCGTCAGCCATGAAGCTCAGCTGCCTGGGTGAAAGCCCCAGACGACTGACGCTGGGCCGGGCTTTTTGGGTGGCTGTGTCGCCAACGCTTTCGCGCACCAGCGAGGCGTATTCGTTGACCCGCCAGATGAGCCCATCGCGCACCGTGATTGCTTCACTGGCGCGGAACGACACCAGCCCCCGGCCGCCGCGCAGCGTGACTTGATACTGGATGAACGCGGTGTCGCCGTCGATGCGGATACGGTCGCTGTGTTCCAGGGCTTCGTCGGCTTCGCGCGGCATGCTCACTCGCACGTACTCGCGCAACTCGGCCAGGCCCAGCGCGCAGTTCTGGAAGAAGTCGTGGTACTGGATGTCCGGGTGATACAGCGCCATCACGCCGTCCAGGTCGCGGTCCTTCCAGCGCAAGTGATAACGCATGACGGTTTCGCCGGTGGCCTTGGTTTGCTCGGGGCCGTCGTCGGGCAGGGACATGGGTGACTCGGAGGTGGTGGAGACAGGGGGACAAATTACACGAATGTGATCGCTGAGGAGACAGCGTTGGTTATTTGGCTGCACCGGCCAGCCAAGCTGCAACGGTGGGAGGGAGCTTGCTCGCGAAAACGTCGTGTCAGTCGACACATCCATGTCTGAAAAACCGCACGCGCGAGCAAGCTCCCTCCCACAACGCTCCGTTCAGATTTCATTCTTTACAGAGGCCGTTGGCGCTGGGCTGTCCCACTTCTCAAATCTGGATATACACCACATGGGTATGGGTGAATTCATACACCCCATGCTTGCCATCCGCGCCGCCGATTCCGGACTTGCGGATCCCGGCGTGGAAGCCCTGCATTGCCTCGAAGTTCTCGCGGTTGATATAGGTCTCGCCGAAGTCGATCTCGTTGCAGGCGCGCATCGCAGCGCTGAGATCCCGGGTGTAGATCGATGAGGTCAGGCCGTATTCACAGTCGTTGGCCAGGGCGATGGCTTCGTCCAGGTCATCGACGATCTGAATCGGCAGCACTGGCCCGAAGATTTCCTGACGCATGATTTCCATGTCCTGACGGCAGTTGGCGAGCACCGTCGGTTGGTAGTGGAAGCCCTTGCCGTTCTTGTCTGCAACCGCGCCACCGGTGATCACTTGCGCGCCATCGCCGACGGCGGTCTTGACCATCTGCGCAACCTTGTCCAGACCGACCTGGTTGACCAACGGCCCCATGTCCAGTCCTTCTTCGGCCAGCGGGTCGCCATACTTGGTCGCCGCCATCGCCGCACTCACCTGTTCGACGAACTGGTCAGCCACCTTGCGCTCGACGTACACCCGCTCTGCGCAGTTGCAGACTTGCCCGGTGTTGATCACCCGCGAGGCGGTAATCGCTTTAACCGCCAGCCCCAGATCGGCATCGGCCAGTACGATGGCCGGCGCCTTGCCACCCAGCTCAAGGTTGAGTTTGGTGATGTTGTGCGCGGCGGCGGCCATGATCCGCTGACCTGTGGCCACGCTGCCCGTGAAGCTGACCATGTCCACTTTCGCGCTGGCACTGAGCGCGCTGCCCACTGTGGCGCCTTTGCCCGAAACGATATTGACCACGCCTTTGGGCAGGTCGGTTTCGGCGAGCAGTTTCGCGAATTCGAAGCAGTTGATCGGGGTTTCTTCACTGGGCTTGATGACGATGGTATTGCCGGTGATCAACGCCGGGGCAAGTTTGCGAGCGATGAGGAAGAACGGGAAGTTCCACGGCAGTATTCCCGCGACGACCCCCAACGGTTTGCGGAAGACGAAGATGTTTTCCCCTGGACGGTCGCTGGTGAGGATTTCGCCTTCCAGACGACGGCCCCACTCGGCCATGTAATCCAGATAATCCGCGGTGAAGTTAACTTCCACCAGCGCCAGACCCAGCACCTTGCCTTGCTCGGCGGTGATGATCCGCGCCAGCCGGTCGGCGTTTTCACGCACTTTGCTGGCAATGCGGCGCAAATACCCTGCGCGTTCGTTGGCCGGCTTCTTCGCCCAGCCTTTCTGGGCGGCGCGCGCTGCGGCAATCGCGCGTTCGACTTCACTCAGACTGGTTTCCGGCACAGAACCCAGCAGCTCGCCATTGGCCGGATTGAAGACCTCGATCAGGTTGTCGCCCGCGCTGAATGCGCCGTCGATGTAGCTTTGGTAGATCGGTAATGAAGTGCTCATGTGTTCTGCCTCTATCTTGAATCAGGGAAAATTTCCCCGCAGCAGTCCCGCCGGACTGCTACAGGTCTGATCACTACGGACTACTGCGCCGCAGCCGTCTTCGCCGAAGCCATTTCTTTCTTAAGGTCATTGGCGCGTTTGATGATGTATTGGTGCACCAGCTCCACTTCGTCTGGCTTGAGCTCGTCGGCGAACGACGGCATGCCGTCATTCACCCGGCCGCCGTAGACGATGCCGAGGAACATCTGGTGGTTTTCCTTACTGAGCATGCGCAGATCGGGCAACACGCCGCCGCTGATGGCGTTGATGCCGTGGCAGGTGTCGCAGTGGCCGTTGAACAGCGCGCGGCCCTTGTCCACCTGCTCGGTGGTGCCGGTGAACGCCGGTGGATCGACTTTGCGGTCGGCGTATTTGTATTTCAGGTCAGGCAGTTTCGCCGTGCCACCGAGCTTGTAGGTCAGCACCTGAGCGTTGGGTTTGACCCCGGCGCGCAACGACAGGGCCCCGGCGAAGGTGGAAAACGCCCCGCCCCAACCGGCCATGAACGTCACGTATTGCTCGCCGTCGACCTCATACGTCACGGGCCCGGCCATCACGCCGGTATTGGCCGGCTGTTCCCACAGCACCTTGCCTTTGTCCGCCGAATAGGCGACCACCCGGCCATCTGCGGTGCCCTCGAACAGCAGGTTGCCCGCCGTGCTCAGGGTGCCGCCGTTGAAGATCGTCGAGTACGGCACTTCCCAGCGCGCTTCCTGCTTGAGCGGATCCCAGGCGATGAGCTTGCCGGTCCAGGTGTCGGCGAGTTTGCGCAGGCCTTCGGGGTCTTCGGGCATCATTCCGGTGTTGACCTGCAACTGGTACATGCTCTTGAACTTCTTGCGCGGCGGCTGGCCGTCGACGTCCTGATACAGCGCCGACATGATGTGCGCAGGGATGTAGACCAGACCGGTCTGCGGGTTATAGGACATCGGCTGCCAATCGTGGGCGCCCCAGAACGCAGGCTGCACCAGCAGGGCTTTCTTCTCCGGATCGCGCCAGTAGACCGCAGCCTTCTCGTCGACGATCGGCCGACCGGTTTTCATGTCGACCCCGGTGGCCCAGTTGATCGGCACGATGTTCTTGGCCGACAACAGCTCGCCGGTCTTGCGGTCGATGACGTAGAAGAAGCCGTTCTTGGGCGACTGCATCAGCACCTGACGCATTTTGCCGTCGATCTTCAGGTCCGCCAGCATGATGTGCGCGGTGGCAGTGAAGTCCCAGGCGTCGCCCGGCGTGGTCTGGTAGTGCCAGACGTATTCGCCGTTATCCGGGTTGATCGCAACGATGGACGACAGGAACAGATTGTCGCCCTTGCCTTCGGAGCGCAGGCGCGGGTTCCACGACGAGGCGTTGCCGACGCCGATGTACAGCAGATCGAGTTTCGGGTCGTAGGACATCGAATCCCAGACCGTACCGCCACCGCCCTGCTCGACGAACTTGTCACCGAACCAGGTCTTGCTGGCGATCTCCATGGCCTTGTTTTCCGGCGGCAACTTCGGGTCGCCCGGCACGGTGAAGAATCGCCAGTCCTGTTTGCCGGTCTCGGCATCGTAGGCGGTGATATAACCGCGCACGCCGTACTCCGCGCCCCCGTTGCCGATGATCACCTTGCCCTTCACCACACGCGGTGCGCCGGTGATGGTGATCGAACGGTCCGGGCTGGTGCGGGTATCGACCGACCAGACCTTCTGCCCGGTCTTGGCATCGATGGCTTCAAGACGCCCATCGAGCACACCGACGAAGACTTTACCGCCCCACACCGCGACACCTCGGTTTACCGCATCGCAGCAAGCTTCACCGGCACGGCTGCGGTCGGAATGCGGGTCGTATTTCCACAGCAGTTTGCCGTCCCGTGCATCCAGCGCGTAGACCACCGAGAAGGGCCCGGTGGTGTACATCACCCCGTCGACCACAATCGGCGTCGCTTCCACCCCCCGGTCGATGTCGAGTTTGTAGGTCCACGCAAGGCCCAGACCGGACACGTTGCCGTCGTTGATTTTCTTCAAGGGACTGAAGCGCTGTTCGTCGTAGGTGCGCCCGTGGCTCATCCAGTTGCCGGGCTCCTGATCCGCCGCGCCGATGCGCGCGCCATCTACGGCGGCAGGTTTGTCGGCGGCGAAAACCTGGGGCGTCGTGGCGACGCTCAGGGTCAAGGCAGCGAGTAACAGGCTGGTCGGGGCGCCGGTAAGGCGAAGATGCTGGCCAGGTCGGTTCATGAGGCTCTCCGTTCTTATTAGAACCGGGGGCATATGTGCCCCGGCTGAACACGGAGAGAGCAAGCGCTGTGCCACGGTCAGAAAACATCTGTTTTTCAATCAGTTATCGTCGTTGCCAGCAGCGCAACACCTTGCTGTCGCGCTACACTTGTTGCGTTTGCGGCGACACACGTCGCAACAACTCCTGCACGGGACGACGCCGAAACGTGCTTTCATTCAGCCTGTTTTTTTCTGATGACCCGGCCAGCACCGAACGCGATGCTGGCAATGTGGTCAATCTTTCATTCGCCACTACCTGCGTGCGGTTCATGACATCAGCCACACTCCACCAGCATTTGTATTGCGACGGACACCCGACCTGCGCGACCCCGTCGTTCGGCATTCAATCCTGCACAGCCGGCCTATCGTGAACACGTCCCCTTCTGCGACAACAGCGCCTACGACGGCATCGACGCCGATCGACGATCCCGACGCCTGGATCATCTGCGAGCATTGCGATTCGCTGTATCAGGCGCAGCCCTTGAACAAGGGCGAGTCGGCCTATTGCCTGCGCTGCGCCGCCGTCCTCGACCGCGGCCATCGCATGAGCATCGAACAGATGCTCGCCCTGAGCATCGCCGCCGGGATCATGTTCATCTTCGCCAACGTCTTCCCGGTCATCAGCATCAGCATGAAAGGCCTGTACAACGAGGTGACCCTCTGGGGTTCGGTGCAGGCCCTGGCCCAAGGCCAGATCACCCTGATCGCCTTGGTCGCGGGGCTGGCGATCATTCTTGCACCGGCGCTGCAGATCGCCCTGCTGTTCTGGGTGCTGGTGCATGCCCATCGCAACGAGATCGCCCCTGGCTTCAAGACCTGCATGCGCACCCTCGAACATTTACGGCCGTGGAGCATGCTCGAGGTCTGCCTGCTGGGGATCCTGGTGGCGATCATCAAACTGGCGGGCATGCTCGACGTGCACCCCGGCGCGGGGTTATGGGCCATGGGCATGCTGATGGTGTTAATCCTGTTGATTGCCGGCAAGGACATCCGCCGGCTGTGGACCGAGCTGGGAGTTGAACCGGAATGAACGGCATCCCTTTCGCCCGCGAACACAACGTCACGCTCTGCCATGTGTGCAGCTATGTATGTCCGCAGGACGCTCATGAGTGCCCGCGCTGCGACTCCCCGGTGCATCAACGCAAACCGAACAGCCTGGCGCGCACCTGGGCATTTCTCATCGCCGGGCTGATTTTCTACATTCCGGCCAATACAATGCCGGTCATGTTCACCACGCTGCTGGGCAGCGCCAGTGAAAACACCATCATGAGCGGTGTCATCGAGTTTGCCGAAAGCGGCTCCTGGGACATCGCCATCCTGATTTTCATCGCCAGCATTCTGGTGCCGTGCATCAAGTTCCTGGTGCTGGGCACGTTGTTGGTGACGTGCCAGCGCCGCAGCCAGTGGGCGATGCGCGAACGTTCAAGGCTTTACCGCTTCATCGAGTTGATCGGCTACTGGTCGATGCTCGACGTACTGGTGGTCGCGCTGGTCGCGGCGCTGGTCCAGTTTCGCGGGCTCAGCACCATCGAGCCGCGGCTGGGCATCCTGTTCTTTGGTTTGGTGGTGGTGATGACGATGTTCGCCGCCATGAGTTTCGATCCCCGGTTGATCTGGGACGCAGAGGTTGAAGATGTCTGATAACACCCTACCCCCGTCAGCTCCGACGCCTGTGCGACCGCAGGTCAAGGCCCGCAAGGCGCGCGTTTCACTGGTCTGGCTGGTGCCGATCGTCGCGGGCATCATCGGCCTGTCGATGGTCATCCACGACTTCCTCAACGTCGGGCCCAAGGTCGTGGTGAGCTTTCTCACCGCCGAGGGCCTGGAAGCCAAGAAGACCCAGGTCAAATACAAGAACGTGGTGATCGGCACGGTCACCGACATCGAGCTCAGCGAAGATCGCACGCATATTCTGGCGACCATCGAGCTCAATCAATCGGCCGCGCCGTTCACCCGCGCCGATTCGCAATACTGGGTGGTGCGCCCACGCATCGGCGCCCACGGCGTGTCAGGTGTCGATACGCTGCTCTCCGGCGCCTTCATCAGTGCCGACGCCGGCAGTTCGGAGAAGACCGAGAAAAACTTCAAGGGCCTTGAGACGCCACCGCCGGTGACCTTCGGCGAGAAAGGCAAGCGCTTCATCCTGCACACCGACGACCTCGGTTCACTGGATATCGGCTCGCCGATCTATTTCCGGCGTATTCAGGTCGGCCAGGTGGTGGCCTACGAACTGGCCAAGGACGGCAAGGGTGTGGACATCGAAATCTTCATCAACTCGCCCAACGACCAGTACGTGCTGACCGACACGCGTTTCTGGAACGCCAGCGGCGTGGACGTCACCCTCGGCGCAGCGGGCCTGAAAGTCTCGACGCAGTCGCTGACCTCGATCGTTTCCGGGGGGATCGCCTTCCGCGAACCAAAGTACAGTCCTGACGCCAAAGCCGCTGATGGCAACGCCGAATTCAAGCTGTTCGAAGACCAGGCCACCGCCCTTGCGCCACCCGATGGCGAGCCCAAGTACATCCGCATGCGCTTCAATCAATCGCTGCGTGGGCTGGTGGTCAACGCGCCGGTGGACTTCCTGGGGGTGAATATCGGCCGCGTGGTGTCGGTGGATCTGGACTACGATCCGGCAACCGGAAGCTTCCCCGGCGTGGTCGGCGCCGTGATCTATCCGCAGCGTCTGGGCGGTGCCAACGACAAGCTCAAGGAACAGGCCGGTGGCGGCGACGAGGAAGAACAGACGTCGAGAATCCTCGGGCGCTTCGTCGAGCGCGGTTTGCGCGCGCAGATCCGCACCGGCAACCTGCTGACCGGCCAGCTGTATATCGCGATGGATTTCGATCCGAAAGCCCCGAAGATCGCTTACAACCCGAAATCCAGACCGCTTGAAATCCCGACCGTGGGCGGCAGTTTCGACAAGTTGCAGGAGCAACTCCAGGCATTCGTCGACAAGTTGGGGAAAATCCCGATCGACGAACTGGCCAACAATCTTAATGGCAGTCTGGTCGAACTTCAAAAGACCATGAAACAGGTGAATACCGACGTTCTGCCGCAAGTGCGCGGCACCTTGCAGCAGGCGCAGAAAACCATCGGCAACGCCAATGCAACGTTCTCGGATGACTCTCCGGCGCGCCAACAGTTGAGTCAGGCGATGGAAGAAGTCCAGCGCACTGCGCGCTCGGTGCGCGTGTTGACCGACTTCCTCAGCCGCCACCCCGAGTCGTTGATCCGTGGTCGCTCCGGCGATGCGGCGCCCGGCTCGTATAAAGGTTCATCCTCTTCCCGTGAAATCGCTCCGGAGCCTGTGCAATGACTGTGCGTAATCATCTGCTGACCCTGGTCTGCGCCTTGGGCCTGGGCGCCTGTTCATCGACGCCGACCCATTACTACACCCTGATCGCCCCGGCGACCCAGGCACCTGCCAATACCTCTGCGGCGCCCTTCCAGTTCGAGATGCAGGCGGTGTTGATGGCCGTGCAAGTGGATCAGCCACCGCTGGTGGTGCGTCAGGGCGATGGCAGTCTGGCCATTCTGGAGAACGAGCGTTGGGGTGCGCCGCTGGGTGATGAATTCCATGACGCCTTGACCGGCGAGCTGGAGCGCCGTTTCGGCTCCCGCGATCTGGCGGGGCTGCCCAAACAGAGCGACCAGCCGGTGCTGTCGATCCGCACCGATGTCCGGCGCTTCGAATCCGTGCTGGGCCAGTACGCCCTGATCGATGTGGTGTGGAACCTGAGTCTGCGCGGCAATGGCAGCGGAAAACGTCAGACCCTGACCTGCAGCAGCGTCATCCGTCAGCCTGCCGGTGTCGGTATGGAAAGTCTGGTACTGGCCCATCAGAAGGCTGTTTCAAGCCTGGCAGACAGCATTGCCAAAACCGCCAACAGCTGGGCTCGCCAGCCCGATTCTCGCTGCCCTTCCTGACGAATTCTGCTTCGTTCCCGGGTACTTCGGTGAAGTATCCGGGACTGTTTCACCCAAATACAACGTTAATGATTCTATGACGAAACTGTACAAGAATCGCTTCGAGTACAACTTTCCATGCCCTACCGTTCATACACTTGTTTAAGAATAATTTGCGATTAACCCTCAATTGGATCCACAATCCAAATCAAGTGTCGTTATATTCCTGCCTACACATCGTTAACGCACCGTAGCGTCAAATTTGATGAATTACTCTAATTTCTCTATTTCCACGCACAACTTAAGCCGTGTTTGTGCATAACAGGTCGGCATTGCCACCCGTCCTGTCTGCCCGTTACATCACGAAGGAGTTACACATGACAGGGATTGGTCCTAGACTTCGAGAGGAGCGCACACGCCTCAAACTGTCGCAAAGCGCACTCGGTACCGTCGGCGGTGTCGAAACCAATGCACAGGGCAATTATGAAAGTGGCGCCCGCTCCCCTAAAACCGACTACCTGTTGCGCATTGCCGAAGCCGGGGTCGATATCCAGTATGTGTTGACTGGCGTGCGACACCGCAATGCGGAACTTGCTTCTGGCTCATCGCCATCTACACAACCGGTGGTGGACGGGCATCTGGATAAAGTCACTCATCAACTACATCGCAATCTTCACGGGCTCATCGACGCGCTTTATCAAATGACAGTCTTGATAGAGTCACGCGCCAACGATACTCAGGATGAAACGCTTAAAACCGAACTCGAGGTTATTCGCGCCGAAGCGCAAGAGTTGGCTCAAGCTTCTGTGCGTCTGATCTTCGTGACCTCGAAGTTGGGTTGAGTGATGGGATTTACGGTGTACAACTGTTCATCTGCTCCGGCATGATTCAGTACCCCTACAGCACTTCCCGGACCGCCCTGTGCCCCTCGCCAACAGTGATCTGATCCAACTGACTGCCAGCGCCGCCGCCCGACTTCTGCAACGTCGTGAATTGACCGCGCAAGCACTGCTCGGCGCCTGCCTTGAGGTTATCCACGACCGAGAGCCGCATGTCCTCGCCTGGCGTCAGTACGATGCCGAACGCGCCATGGCACATGCCCGGCAACTGGATCAGGGCCCTGTACTCGGGCCGTTGCATGGTTTGCCCCTTGGCGTGAAAGACCTGTTCGACACCCGCGATTTCCCGTCCGGATACGGCTCGCCGATTTACCAGCAGCACCAACCCGACCACGACGCGGCTGCGGTTGCGATGTGTCGCGCGGCTGGGGCAATCGTGTTGGGCAAAACCGTGACCACCGAGTTCGCCACCTTCACCCCCGGCCCCACTCGTAATCCGCACAACTCTGCGCACACGCCCGGTGGCTCGTCCAGCGGTTCGGCTGCGGCCGTGGCCGCGCATATGGTGCCGCTGGCGCTAGGGACGCAAACCGCTGCTTCGGTGATTCGCCCGGCAGCCTATTGCGGCATCGTCGGGTTCAAGCCCAGTTTCGGCCTGATACCACGTGCAGGGGTCAAGAGTCTGAGCGAGTCGCTGGACACCGTGGGCGGTTTCGGGCGCTGTGTCGAGGATGTGGCGCTGCTCACCTCGGTCATGGCCAACGCCCCGCAATGGCGGGCGTTGCCGGACGACGCCAGGCCACGTATCGGCGTGTGTCGCAGCCCTTGGTGGGACACCGCCAGCCCCGCCGCGCAACTGGCGTTCGAAGCCACGATTAGCCGCCTGGCGGCTGCCGGTGCTTACCTCGTCGATGTCACGTTGACTGACGCGGTGTCGGCGCTGACCGAAGTGCATGATGAGGTGATGGCCGCCGAAGCGTTCAAGGCGCTGGCCGACGAGCGACTGAATCATCCGCAGCTCTTGAGCGAGCGCCTCAAGGAAATGCTGGAGCGTGGTGCTCGAGTGACTTATGAGCAGACCCTGCAACATCGCGCACAGCTGGCCTCGGCACGGCATCAGTTGGGCCGAGGGTTTGCGGATTACGATCTGCTGATGACGCCAAGCGCCTGTGGCGAGGCGGACCTGGGGCTGGAACGCACCGGAGATCCGTTGTTTTCCAGGGTCTGGAGTCTGTTGGGATTACCGAGTCTGAACCTGCCGGCAGGCTTCGGGCCGCAAGGGTTGCCGCTGGGGATTCAGTGGGTGGGGCCGGTGATGAGCGATACCGCGACGCTGGCGTTTGCCAGGTGGGTCGAGCAGGCTCTCGCACGGGCTGAACAACGGCGGGAGTGAGCTGACGCCCACGTCCTCTTGTAGCAGCCCGGCTTGCCGGCGATGTCGTTCTCATGATCGCGACCGCCGACAAGCCGGGCTGCTACAGGATTCAGGCGACTGAAGGCATCATCAGCGGCGTTTCATCCGGTCAATGATCACCGCCAGCAACAGGATCGTGCCGCGAATCACGTACTGGTAGAAGGTGTCGATGTTCTTCAGGTTCATGGCGTTTTCGATGATCGCCAGAATCAGCACACCGGCGATGACGTGACGGATCATCCCGATACCGCCGCTCAGCGATACCCCGCCCAATACGCAGGCCGAGATCACGGTCAGCTCGAAACCCTGACCGATCATCGGCTGGCCGGAAGTCATGCGCGACGCCAGGATCACGCCTGCCAGCGCACCGATCAGCCCGTGAACCGCGAAGATGATGATCTTGGTCCGGTCGACGTGTACACCCGCCAGCAATGCGGCTTCCTGGTTGCCACCGATGGCCAGCGAATTGCGACCGTAAGTGGTGTAGTTGAGCAACCAGCCGAAGAACACGAAGCAAGCGATAGTGATCAGGATCGGTACCGGCACGCCGAACAGTTGGCCGTTACCGAACACGAAAAACGCTTCATCGCCAACACCGACCGCCTTGCCGTTGGAGAAGATATACGCCAGGCCGCGCACGATCTGCATGGTCGCAAGCGTGGTGATCAACGCGTTGATGCGCAGTTTGGCGATGACGATCCCGTTGATCAGCCCCACCAGCAGGCCCATGGCCAAAGCCGCAGACACCCCGAGGAATACGCTGTCGGTGTCGCGAATGACGATCCCGGCAATGACCCCGGAACACGCCAGCACCGACCCGACCGACAGGTCGAAATGCCCGGAGGCCAGGCAGAACAACATGGTGCAGGCAGCGATGCCGACCGTGGAAATCGCCAGCCCCAGGCCCCGCATGTTGAGCGGGGACATGAAGTTGTCGATGAGCAAGGCACAGAGCACGAAGATGCCCAGTGCAGCCAGGAGCATGGCCCAATCGTCGACGAATCGACGCATGTTCATGCCCTGGCGGGGAGCCGTCAGGCTGGTTTCGGTAGACATACGCACCTCGTTTTTATTTTTCACTGTCGTGACCAGATCTCAGCCGCGCGAGCGCGGCAGTGCCAATTGCAACAAGCGTTGTTCATTGGCCTCATCGCGAGAAAGCTCGCCGGTGATGGCGCCTTCGCTCATGACCAGAATGCGGTCGGAAATACCCATGACTTCCATCAGGTCGCTGGACACCACGATCACCGCAATACCGTCGGCGGCCAGGTTATGAATGATCTGATAGATCTCGGATTTGGCGCCGATGTCGATGCCACGGGTCGGCTCGTCGAGCAGCAGGACCTTCATCGGCATCGACAACCAGCGGCCGAGAATGGCCTTCTGCTGATTGCCGCCCGACAGGAACAGCATCTGCTGCTCTGGCGAAGGCGTCTTGACGTTCATCGCGCGGATCTGATGCTTGGCGTTGTCCCGTTCCCAGCGGCCCTGGATCAGACAACCCATGTGCACATGCCGCGGACGTGCGCCGATATTGATGTTTTCGGCAACGCTGGACAGCGGCACGATGCCTTCTTTTTTGCGGTCTTCCGGGCACAGCAGAATGCCGGCCGAGATCGCATCCCGAGGTGACCTCAGGTTCAACGGTTTGCCGTCGAGTTGCAGGGTCCCGGCCTGACTGCGGGTCAGCCCCGAAAGGATGCGGAACAGCTCGGTCCGCCCTGCGCCGACCAGCCCGAAGAAACCCAGCACTTCGCCCTTCTCTACCGCAAAGCTCACGGGTTCCTGGATGCCAGGGCCCATGAGGCCGGTGACGCGCAGGCTCGGACCCTGATGCTGGCGCTGGCGGTAGTTGTAGATGTCCTGAATGTCGCGGCCGACCATGCAGGTCACGAGGCGGTCGTGGTCCAGATCGGCCATGTCCTCGAAAGTACGCACGAAGCGCCCGTCCTTGAACACGGTTACGGCATCACAGACGCGGAAGATCTCTTCCATGCGGTGCGACACGTAGAGAATGACCCGGCCTTCATCGCGCAGCTTGACGATGATCGCCATCAAGCGGTCGATTTCGCGGGCCGAAAGACTGCTGGTGGGTTCGTCGAAGGCAATGACGTGAGCATTGCGCGACATGGCCTTGGCGATTTCAACCAGTTGCCGCTGACCCAGCGACAGATCGCCCAGGCGCGTGCCAGGGTCGATTTCGTCCGCCAGGCCTTTGAGCAACTCGCGGGCCCGACGCATCATCGCGCGCCGGTTGACCATTCCCCAGCGATTGGGCATGTGGCCGAGCAGCAGGTTTTCCGCCACCGACATTTCCGGGACCAGGTGCAGCTCCTGGTGAATGACCGCGACACCTGCGGCAATGCTGTCGGCCGTGGACTTGAACGCCAGGTGCTGGTCGCCGATCTGCAGGTCACCGCTGTTGGGCTGGTAGGAGCCGCCGAGGATTTTCAGCAGCGTCGACTTGCCCGCGCCGTTCTCGCCCATCAGTGCATGAACACTGCCTGGCCTAGCTTCGAAATTGATGTCCGAGAGTGCCTTCACACCGGGAAAAGTCTTGCCGATCCCGTTGAAGCGCAGACTGCCAGCGGACTGCTGTTGTTGTACGGATGCCTGTTGCATGAACCACCTCCTCCTCGCTCCACCCGAACGGTGCGGAGCGAGGCCTTGCAGATGTCGGCCTGACAAAACAGTGTCAGACCTGCCGATGTGCGCCGCGGATTATTTGTACAGACCGATCTTGGTCAGCACTTCCTTGAAGTTCTCGCGGGTGATCAGGGTCACGTCGTCCATGGCGGTGTATTTGGCGGGTTCCTTGCCGGTAGTGACCCACTCGTACATCTGCAGTGCAGTGTTGTAGCCCTCTTTGTCGGGGCTAGGCAGCATCGAACCGAAGAAGCCACTTTTGGCCTTTTTCAGTTCATCGATGGCGTCGGTGCCGTTGATGCCGATGCCAATCACGTTATCCGGGCTGAAACCTGCGCCTGCGGTTGCACGCACGCCACCCAGAACGGTGTTGTCGTTCATGCCGCCAACGATCAGGTTTTTCGCGCCACTTGGCAGTTTAGGCAAGGCTGCGTTGGTTGCATCCATGCTGCCCGGCACGTCGAGAGTCTTCTGTGGGGTGAAGAGGATGTGGTCTTCCGGCAGGCCGGCTTTTTTCAGCGCATCCACCGAACCGTCGGTGCGCTTCTTGCCGGTGTCCAGTTCGTTATAGGTGTTGATGATCGCGTAGGTTTCTTTCCAGTCCCACTTGCGATTCTGCGCCTCGGTGGCCATGGCCGCGCCCTGTTTCTGGCCGACTTCGAACGCCGCCATGCCCAGATACGGCACGTCTTCCATGAACTTGCCCTTGGCATCGACGAAACGGTCGTCCACGGCCATGACTTTCAGGTCGTTGGCCTTGGCTTTGGCGACAATGGCAGGGCCCAGGGAAACGTCAGGCGGGCAGATGACAAAACCCTTGGCGCCGTTGGCCGCCAGGTTGTCGATTGCGGTGAGGGTTTTTTCGCCATCCGGCACAGCGATCTTGATCACTTCAAAACCGTGATCCTTGCCGGCTTTTTCGGCGAACTGCCATTCGGTCTGGAACCAGGGCTCTTCTGCCTGTTTGACGAGGAACCCGATCTTGACCTTATCGGCAGCGATGGCACCGCCGCTCATTCCAACGATAGCGGTGGCAACAGCGGCACAGCACAGGGAACGAATCCCGTGGCGACTCAACATAGCTAACTCCTTATTTTTATTGACTAGCTACAGCGTCCAGCAGTGAGTGTCGTGAACGGCCACACGGTTAAAGCGAGGCCGTCGTTCGACTGAAAACAGTCATATCATATTATCAATGCAGTCTATGTAACCGAGTGTCACACCCTTTCGCATTGCCGTTACTCAGCCGGCGAAACGATCCGAAGTCAGGCCCTTGATGCCGGTCTCGACCTTCAGCACAGAACCGTCCAGATCCAACGCACCGCTGGCAGGTCGCGCACTGGTCACGAACAAGGTCGTCATGTCAGGCCCGCCGAACACACAGCTGGTGGGATGGCTCAACGGTACTTCGACGATGCGGTCGACACTGCCATCGGGGGCGAAGCGGATGATGCAATGACCGCCCCAACGGGCATTCCAGACATAACCCTCGGCGTCCATGGCCGACCCGTCAGGCACCCCGCGCACATGCTCGGCAGCCCAGATACGCCGGTCGCCCAATGAACCGTCGGCTTGAATCGGGTAACGGTAAATCACGCCGTCGAGGCTGTCGGCGCTGAGCAGTGCGCTGTCGTCGTCGGCCCAGAGCATGGTGTTGACGATGCCCTGGCCGCTGAGCAAAGGCGTGACGCGGGCATCCGCATCCACCCGATAAATGCCCCCGGAACGCCGTTCCAGCGGCAGGTCGCCGCCTTCGGCATCGAGGTTGTTCTGCATGCTGCCGAGCCACAGCCGGCCGCGCTTGTCGCACCGGGCTTCGTTGGCGCGATTGCCTGGAATCGGGTCGGCCACGCCCAGCAGCGCAAGCGCTGGATGATCGGCGGCGGAGCTCAGGTCCAGACGGTAGACACCGCTGGCCAGCGTGACCAATGCATCGCCCTGAGTAGTTGGAATGAACGCTGAAACTGGCTCGTTGAACTGCCAGTGGCGCAGTTGCCCCTGCTGCAGGCGCAGAGCGCGGAATCCGGCGATGTCGACCCAGTACAACGCGTGCTGGACGTCATCCCAGAACGGCCCTTCGGCCAATTTGAATCGCTGGTCACAGACCGGCTGCCACTTCATACGGATATCCTGTTTTTATTCTTGTCGAGGGCTGATTGCCCCTTGAACTATTTGCCTTGAAGCGCTTGCTGCGCCAACGAGCGGGAAATCACCTCGCAGGCGTTTTCGATCAGACTCATGCAGGCCCACACACCACGGGCCGCGTCCCGCATCGCGATGGCGTCGGCCAGATCCTTGTGCAGCGGCAAGGTCCTGCCCAACTCACCCGGCACCGCCGACGACACCTCGAAGGAGATCGCCAGCAACGCGCCCAGCGCCGGCAGCATCTGCTCGATGAACTGGTTGTGACTGGCCGCCAGCACCGCCTCGTGAAAACACTGGTCGGCGTGGTTGTAGTCACCCTTGTTCGCGACGCTTGCCTCCAGCACCAGATACGCCGCCTGAATCTCGGCAATCTGCTGCGCAGTCGCTCGCTCGCAGGCCCAGCGCACGGCCATCGGCTCGATGGCACGACGCAAATCCAGCAGGTCCATCACAAAGCTTTGCGGCAGGCCCTTGGCCGCCAACCAACCGACCACCTGCGGATCGAACAGGTTCCAGCTGCGCACCGGCAATACCCGCGTACCCACCTTCGGGCCGACTTCCAGCATCCCTTTGGCCACCAATGTCTTGATGGCCTCGCGGATCACCGTGCGGCTGACCCCGAACTCCTCACCCAGCGCCGCCTCGACCTTCAGCGACTGGCCCGGCCCTACATTGCCTTGAGCAATCCAGGCCCCCAGGCGGTCTACCGTCGACGCGTGAAAACTGTTGCTCATACGTCTGCCCCTTTTCGCGGTGCTTTCCGCGAATCGAGGCTAATCATCATACGATTGGCTGTCAAACGCCTGTACAAGCCACAAATCCTGAGCTAAACCTCTGCGCGACGATGCTAAGCGTTGGCATCGCTAAATAGTATTACAATTTATTTTTAAATCGAGTCTTTTTGCTCTATAAGTCGAGAAATCCGCTTACTGCTTTACGAATAGTATTACCAATTCCCGGCCGAACGCCGTCTGCACACGGTCAACCCACCGGTAGCTCGCGGCTTGAGGCTTGTAGCAGCACTAAAAACAACAAAAGGAAGGACGTAATGAGGAAGACGCTAATCCCTGCTATCGGACTGTCACTGCTGGCCGCCGCGCTTTCAGCCAACGGCGCCACCGGGCTCACCAGCGAGCACGCCGCCTTCGGCAAGATGCCGGACGGCACCACGGTCGAGAAATACACGCTGCGCAACAGCGTGGGCATGCAGGCCACAGTCATCACCTACGGCGGCACCCTGCAGTCTCTGCTCGTTCCCGACAAGAACGGCAAGACTGAAGACGTGGTGCTGGGCTTCGATGATCTGGATGGCTACATCAAAGGCACGTCGTACTTTGGTGCGACCATCGGCCGTTTCGGCAACCGTCTGGCGGACGGCAAGTTCAGCCTCGACGGCAAGTCCTACCAGGTCCCGCAAAACGACAAGACCAACGCGTTGCACGGTGGCACCAGGGGCTTCGACAAGCAGATCTGGAAGGCCGAACAGGTGAAGGACAAAGGCTGGGTCGGGGTCAAGCTGACCTACGTGTCGGTCGACGGTGAAATGGGCTTCCCCGGTACGCTGAAAACCGAAGTCACCTACAGCCTCAACGAGAAGAACGAGCTGCGCATTCAGTACCACGCCACCACCGACAAGCCGACGGTGCTGAACCTGACCAACCACAGCTACTTCAACCTGGCGGGCGCCGGCAACGGTGACATCCTCGATCAGGTGGCGATGGTCAAGGCGTCGCATTACACCCCGGTCAACGTGAAACTGATCCCGACCGGCGATCTGCCTCCCGTGGCAGGCACCCCGCTGGACTTCCTCAAGCCCACCGCGTTCGGCAAGCGGATCCGTGAAGACAACGAGCAGCTGAAATTCGCGGAACCGACCCAGGGCGGGTACGACCACAACTGGGTCCTCGACACCAAGGGCAAGGTAGCGGCGCTTGCTGCGGAAGTGGTCGATCCGAAATCCGGACGGCATCTGCAGTTATTCACCACGGAACCGGGCGTGCAGCTGTACACCGGCAACTTCCTGGACGGCACGGTCAAGGGCAAGGCCGGCAAGATCTACCCGCACTGGGGTGCCTTCACCCTGGAAACCCAGCATTATCCAGACTCGCCGAACCAGAAAAACTTCCCTTCCACGCGACTGGATCCGGGCAAGGCCTATACCCAGACCACCGTGTTCAAATTCGTGAGCAAGTAAATCTGACGAGTCATTCCTCGTAGCAGCCCGGCTTGCCGGCGGTGGCGTATTCAAGATTGTCATCGCCGCAACGCCGGGCCGCTATAGAGGTCGGCGTCAAGCAGAACCAAGCCGATCTGAAAAACCGAGCGCGTCCATCCATTCGTTCACATCTGCAACTTCCCCGCCACCCTCCTGTACCACACGTAACCGTCTAGCCCTCAAAGAATTAATTAGACTGAATTTTCCCATCAGCAGCGACTCAGTGAAGTGTGAGCGACTGATAGGGAGGTTTGCGAGAGTGGCACAGTACAAGCATTTCAGAATCGATTATCTGCTGCATGGAAAGTACAAAAGCTTCTACATCAGCGCCGAAAGCATGGATAACGCATCCGCATGGCATTGGGCTTCCGTAGACGCAGGGTTTGGGCAGATACCGAAGTACCGTTCGGACAAAGTGCCGAAAGTCAGTAAACCCAAAGCCGAACAGCTTGGGCTGACGGATGTCGAGTGGGCTGAATCCTGACTTGCTGAATGGCGATATTGCTCGGTGATGACTGCCGCCGATCCGTCCAGCGACGGATCGGCGGTTTTGTGTGATCTTGGCAACGTGCAACCACAAGCAGCCGTAGCCCCGCAGTCCAAGAAGCAACCCCCAAGCTGATCTCTGGGCAAAAAAGGCCAACCTGGATCAGGCAGTGTCGCGGCACTGGATCGGCCAGGCCGACATGAGCGTGGGGCCAGTGGATGATGGCGCTGCCAGAGACTATCAGGGGACGGCGGACTTCCTCGTTCAGACTGGCGCGTTGCCCAAGACTTTCGACACGCAGAGCGTGATCGACACCTCCTTCAGTAACGCCTTTCACTGAGCCATTTTCTGACAATTGGCGCCCTGCATCAGGGCCATTGCGGGAACTGATCATTAAACGATCATTGTAAGTAAGCCCTTGCATTTAAGGGCTTACAGCCAGTTATCCACAGACATATTCACGGTTTCCGTGGACAACTTTTTGCACGATTTGCCGTTGACTTTCAGGGACTTCCGAGCGTAGCCCCGCCCCTTCAGGCATACTCGCGCTCGAGGGAATCTTCCCTTCCTCCACAGCATTTTCAGGACCGTTTTCGGCCCTCGGCAAAACGCTGTAACGCAAGGCGTTTCACCTGGTTTGCACCTCGAACCGACTGTCAAACAAAACACACACCTCTTGCAAGTTTGCTTGAACAGGTCTATTAACTTCTCTGTCGCAGCAACATGCTGTCGACATTTCATTCCAACGGACCGGAACGGGTCATGCGAATCACCAACCTCCCCATGGCCTTGCGCCGCTCCAAAGTGCGTCACTCCGCACGTCCGCCGGATACCTCGTCTCTCGCTTGAGCGCCTGAACAATCGCGCCAAGTCTATTCGCCTAATATTTTCAGTACGCCTGCCATTGCGACCCCGAGCCTGCGCGCCCGGTGATATTCGCGTGGCGTGATTCTGTGCGCCCCCGTGGCGCAAGCGAGAGAACGATGAAATTTGCTTCCGTTGAAGTCGCCCGTGATTTTCTGGCGCAAAACCCCGATATCGACATGTTCGAACTGTTCATCCTCGACGCCAACGGCGTGCCTCGGGGCAAGCTTTTGCACCGCGAAGAGCTGATCGCCGTGTACGAAAGTGGACGCCCACTGCCAAGCACCATCCTGGGTCTGACCTTACAGGGCGAGGACGTCGAAAACTCGGGGCTGGTCTGGGACGTCGGCGACATCGATTGTCGCGCTTACCCACTTGAAGGCAGCCTGGTCCGACTGCCGTGGCGGCAGATTCCCACCGCCGCAGTGCAAGTGAGCATGCACCCTGCCGAGGGCATGCCCGCCAGCATCGCCGATCCCCGGCATTTGTTGATCAAGGTCATCGAGCGGTTGAACGCTGAGGGTTACCACCCGGTGATGGCGTGCGAACTGGAGTTTTATCTGCTCGACGCGAAACGTGATGCCAATGGGCGTCCGCAAGCTGCGCTGGACGCCGACGGTGGCCGACCGAGACACACCCAGGTTTATGGCTTGCGTGAACTGGAACAGATCGAACCCTTCCTTGCCGACCTTTACGCCGCATGCAAGCTGCATGGCATTCCCGCGCGTACGGCGATTTCCGAATACGCGCCAGGGCAAGTGGAAATCACCCTCGAGCACGGCGATGCCCTGGAAGCGATGGACCAGGCTGTGCGTTACAAACGCCTGGTCAAGGCGGTAGCGCACAAACATGGCATGCAAGCGACGTTCATGGCCAAACCGTTCGATCATCTGGCCGGGACTGGCATGCACATGCACGTGAGCATCGCCGACGACCAGGGCTGCAATCTGTTTGCGTCGGAAGATCCGGCAGGTACGCCGTTGCTGCGTCAGGCGGTCGGCGGGATGCTGGAGTCGCTGCTTGATTCACTGCTGTTGTTCTGCCCCAACGCCAATTCCTATCGCCGTTTCCAGGCCAACAGCTACGCCCCGCTGGCGCCGACCTGGGGTGTCGACAACCGCACCGTCAGCCTGCGTGTGCCGGGTGGTCCGGCCAATAGCCGACATATCGAACACCGCATCTGTGGCGCCGACGCCAACCCATATCTGGCGGCGGCTGCGATTCTCGCTGGCATTCATCGCGGGATCACAGAAAACATCGATCCCGGCGCCCCGGTCGAAGGCAACGGTTACGCGCAGGCCACGACCCTGCTGCCTACAGACTGGCTGACCTCGCTGACCGCGCTGGAGAAATCGGCATGGGCCAGGGACGCCCTGGGCGCTGAGTTTCTGGGTGTGTACCTAGCGGTCAAACGCGCCGAATACCGGCAGTTCATGGCCGAAGTGGGTGAACAAGACTGGCGCTGGTACCTAACCCAGGCCTGAACCTTTCACTCACCAGAATACGGAAATCGGACATGACACAGCGCTGCAATTCCTACTACACCGCGACCCTCAATCAGGAAACGGACTACCCCACGCTGCAAGGCGAACACAAGGTCGACGTGGCGATCATTGGCGGCGGTTTTACCGGCGTCGCCACCGCCGTCGAACTCGCTGAAAAGGGCTTGAAAGTCGCCATCGTCGAAAGCCACAAGATCGGCTGGGGCGCGACCGGCCGCAATGGCGGGCAAGTCACCGGCAGCCTGTCGGGGGACGAGGCCATGCGTAAACAGATGCGCAAGACCCTGGGGGACGAGGTCGATGATTTCATCTGGCAACTGCGCTGGCGCGGCCACGAGATCATCAGCAAGCGCGTCGAGAAATACGCCATTGCCTGCGACCTTCGCCATGGCCATCTGCACGCCGCCTACAAACCAGGCCATATGCAGGGCCTGAAGAAAGACTACGACGAAGCCCTGCGGCGTGGCATGGGCGATGAGGTCAGTTTGCTTGATCGCAGCCAGCTGCGGGACATTCTGCAGACCGATCTCTACCATGGCGCGATCAAGAACACTCGCAACATGCACCTTCACCCGCTGAATCTGTGCATCGGCGAAGCGCGCGCAGCACAGGGGCTGGGTGCGTTGATCTTCGAAAACAGCGAAGTGCTGCAGATCGTTCATGGCGAGCACCCTGCGCTGATCACCGCCCACGGCCGCATTGACGCCAGGCAGGTCATGCTGGCCGGCGACGTCTATCACAAGCTGGAGCCAGACAAGCTCAAGGGCAAGATCTTTCCGGCCATGGGCGGCATCGTCACCACGGCGCCGCTGGGCGATCTGGCCGCTGAGCTCAACCCGGAAAACCTCGCGGTGTATGACTGCCGCTTCGTGCTGGACTACTATCGCATGACCGCCGATGGCCGACTGCTGTTCGGCGGTGGCGCCAATTACAGCGGCAAGGATTCGCGAAACATCGCCGCCGAACTGCGGCCGTGTATCGAGCGGACTTTCCCGGCCCTCAAAGGTGTGCAGATCGACTACCAGTGGAGCTGCGCAATGGGCATCGTCATCAATCGCATTCCGCAACTGGGCAAGCTTTCGGACAACGTCTGGTATTGCCAGGGCTACTCCGGGCACGGCATTGCCACCACCCACATCATGGGCGAGATCATGAGCCGGGCCATTACCGGGCAGCTTGAGCAGTTCGACACCTTCGCCGCCTGTCAGCACATTCGTGTGCCCATGGGCGACGTGCTCGGCAACCCGATGCTGGCGGCGGGTATGTGGTACTACCAGATGCTGGAAAAATTGCGCTGACTGACGCTGCACCTCGACCCTGCAAAAAAATTCGTGTTCCTGCGACGGATTTTTCCCGAGGGTGCGTTAAACCCTTCAGCTGCACCCTTTCGAGTGCAGGCCTGAAGGAGTTTTCATGAGAGCAGCACGATCTCTGGCGAAATTACGCTATGCCTTGATCATCCCGTTCGCCCTCGCCGCACTGGCAAGCACACCCGCGTTTGCCCGGACCGAGGTCATCATCCAGCAGGCTCCACCGCCCGCCCGCATGGAACCCATGCCCGCGCCACGCTCCGGTTACGCATGGGACCAGGGCCACTGGCGCTGGGAGGGCCGAGGCTATGGCTGGGTTCCGGGGCATTGGCAGCAGGTCCATCGCAACGCACGCTGGCAGCCGGGCCACTGGATCGCCCGCGGGCCGAACTGGTACTGGATAGAAGGTCGCTGGGTACGCTGAACCAATGGCGGGGTTGTGGTCTGTGGTTACAGGATATTTCAGTCCCTTCCCCGCCAGTCCTGTCTCAGGACATGGCGCCCCCGTTACTGGACCGAGACACGCCATATTGAAAGAACCCGATCCGGACGTTGACCTGTTGGCCCGCATCGGCAACAACGAACCGCAAGCCGTCGAAGAGATGGTGTCACGCAAGCTGCCACGCCTGCTTGCGCTGGCTGGCCGGCTGCTGGGCGACGCCGAAGAAGCCCGGGACGTGGCGCAGGAAAGTTTTCTCAGAATCTGGAACAACGCCGCCAGCTGGCGCAGCGGGCAGGCACGCTTCGACACCTGGCTGCACCGTGTCGCGTTGAACCTGTGTTACGACCGCCTGCGCAGTCGCAAAGAACAACCATTGGACCCCGAGCAGGTCGAGATCATCGACAGCATGCCCTCACCGGATGAACACCTGCAGGCGCAGACGCAGAGTGAGCAGATGGCCGCCGCGTTGGCCGCATTACCGGAACGTCAGCGTGAAGCCATCGTGCTGCAGTACTACCAGGAATTGTCGAACATTGAAGCCGCAGCGCTCATGGAAATCAGCGTCGAGGCGCTGGAAAGCCTGCTGTCGCGGGCCCGGCGCAATTTGCGCAGTTACTTAGCCGAATCCGACCTTGCCGAATCACACGGCAAGGTTGCCCCAGGGAGAGGAAAGCGATGACGCCCGAACGTTTTGTCCATCTGGCGGACGCCTATGGCGCTGACTTGAAACACTGGCCCGCCGCCGAGCGCGAAGACGCTCGAGCGTTGATCAAGCGCGGCGATCCACAAGCGATCAACGCGTTGCAACAAGCGTCGTGGCTTGACCTGCGATTGGACAATCACCCTGTCACGGCGCCAGATCAGTTGCTGATTCGCGAGGTCGTGGCCTCGGCGTTCACCGTCGAAAAGGCATCGTTCTGGAGCCGTTATGCAGACTGGCTGTCGCGACTCGGCTTTATCGGCGCAGGCCTGGCCGGGGTTGCTGCCGGCATGCTGGTGGCCTCACTGAGCCTGCCGCTCTCCAGCGCCCCCGATTTGCTGCCGAGCATCCTCGATCAAGGCGATGCCGAGCTGATCCTCAGCCTGGACGCCGAGGAGAGCGAGCAATGACGCTACCCTCAAAACGCTTGAAGATGCTGCTGGTGGCGTCCTTGCTGGTCAATGTGTTCTTGGTCGGCGCAGCGCTGGGCGGCCTGTATCAATGGTCGAAACATCAACCCCAGCCAGGCGCGGTGGTTCAGCACGGCTTGCGTCAGGCATTGGCGCAGTTGCCCGAAGACCGCCGCCATCAGCTGCGACGCATGCTTCGCGAGACCCGTCAGGAAAACCAGCCGCTGATCGTTGCCAGTCGTCAGGCGCATCGGGATGTGATGCAACGCCTGCAAGCACCGACACTGGATCGTGATGCGCTCGACGCCGATCTCGACCGCGCCCGGACCGCTGACATCACACTGCGCACTCGCTTTGACGCCACGCTGGCCGATTTCGCCGCCAGCCTGCCTGCCGATGAGCGCCAGAAACTGGCCCAGGCGATGACCGCGCGGCGTCAGGGCAACGCTCAGAAGGTGATGAAAGATTGATTCACAGCGACGGATTTTCCCCGCAGCCGCGTTAAACCCTTGTACGCCGCGTCAATCGGGCGCTGGCGAGACCGAACAGGGATTCACCATGCTGCGAATTATCAAGGCCGCCTTGCTGGGCGTGGCCGTAACCGTCACGTTGTCAGGCTGCGTCGTTGAACGCCCCCACCCGCGGCGCCCGCCTCCGCCCGTCGAAGTCGTTCCGGTCATGCCCGCGCCCGGCGCGCAATGGGTGGCCGGGCATTATCGCTGGGCGGGCAACCAATGGCTTTGGGTGCCGGGGCACTGGCGCAGGATCTGATGCGTCCGGTCAGACTGCGCCTTGGGCCTGTTGCTCAAGATGGACCTGCAATTGCGGGTCGATCTTCAGCGCAGCGGCCAGCTCATCGAGGTAAGTGCGCTCGGCATCCTGTTGATCGTCCACCAGCATGACGCTGGCCAGGTACATTTCGGCCGCTATGCCAGGTTCGTCATCTGCGGCTTGCGCAACCTCTCGGGCATTCAGCGGCTTGGTGACTTCATCGTCCAGCCATTGCTGCAAATCCGGGTCATCAGTGTGCCGGGCGATTTCCTGGCGGATCATCTCTTCCTCTTTCGCGTCTATCTTGCCGTCGGCCTTGGCGGCAGCGATCAGTGCGCGAAGGATGGCGTGACTGTGCGCCTCGACTTCAGGCCCGGCAAGCAGATCCACAGTACGCGGCGCCTCTTGCGGTGCCGACGCTTGTTGTCGCTGCCAGGTCTGATACGCCTGAAACGCCATCATCCCAAGCGACGCCAGCATCGCGTAGTGGGTGCCGCCTGAGCGTGTCTGCGCTGCGCCGGTAGAGCGTCCCATCGCTGAACCGCCGCCCAACAAACCACCCAAAAGACCTCCAAGGCCGCCCAGCCCGCCGCCGCCCGCGCTGGCGCCGCCCCCGCCCAACAAACCTCCGAGCAAACCACCCAAACCGCCTTGCCTTGTCCCACCCGCATTTTGCTGCGGCGCGGAACCCTGACTCGCGCGCAAGAGTTGTTCAAGCAGATCACTGGTGTTCATGACCCTGTCCTCATTCGATAAGCGTTGCTCCAGAGATCAAACGATAGTCCCCGGGCGATGGAGCGCCATGACCGTCCAGCCGACTCCGCCTACACGACCAGGCGCCTTGCGTCCCACTACCGGGCGGCAAGTCACATGCTAGGATCGCAAACTCTACACAGACATCGACCAGTGAAGGACTCAGGCATGCTGGAGCAGCACAGATTTTCCGCGTTTCTGTTTGATATGGACGGCACCCTGACCAACTCGGTGGCCGCAGCCGAGCGCGTCTGGAGCCAATGGGCCGAAGGCAAGGGGCTGAATGTCGCTGATTTTCTCCCCACCATTCACGGCGTCCGTTGCATCGATACCCTGCGCCGCCTGAACTTGCCGGGCGTCGATCCGGAACGTGAGGCAGACCTGCTGGCCCAGGCTGAAATAGATGACGTCGAAGGCGTGGTGTCCATTGAAGGTGCCGCGCGGTTTCTCGCTGCCTTGCCCGCCGAGCGCTGGGCAGTCGTCACCTCTGCGCCAAGGCTGCTGGCAGAACGCAGGATTCTCGCGGCCGGGTTGCCGTTGCCGCAGATCATGGTGTCGGCAGAAGACGTCGAACGCGGCAAGCCGGCGCCGGATTGCTTCCTGCTCGCCGCCAAAAAACTGGGGGTGAAACCCGCAGAGTGTCTCGTGTTCGAAGATGCGCCCGCAGGAATCGCCGCCGCCGAAGCTGCGGGGGCAAAAGTCATGGTGATCACGGCAGCCCATCAGCACCTGATCGAAACCGCGCACCCTACCCTCACCACTTACGACAGCTATGGCGTCGTGATTGATGACCAAGGCTTTCTGCAGTTGCGTTCAAACTGAAGGATGTAATGCGGCAGGAGCTGATTGCCGGCTCCTGCCTGTGCGAGGCGATCAGTCCGCGCTCAACACACGGGCCAGGGCCGCCTTGACCTTGCCGATGCCGTCATGCAGCGCCTGCTCGATCTCGACCATGCTGATCACGGCACTCGACTTGCCGGCCGCCGGGTTCACGACCAGCGCCAGGCACGCGTACTCCAATTCCAGCTCGCGGGCCAGGGCAGCCTCCGGCATCCCGGTCATGCCGACGATGTCGCAACCGTCGCGCTCAAGCCGGATGATCTCTGCGGCTGTTTCCAGGCGCGGCCCCTGAGTGCAGCCATACACGCCGAAGTCGCTGAACGCATAACCTTCCGCGGCCAGGGCGGCGACCAGGCGAGCTCGCAGCGGTTCGCTGTAAGGATGGCTGAAATCGATATGGGTGACCTGCTCCAGATCGTCTGCGAAAAAGGTGTGCTCACGACCGCTGGTGTAGTCCACCAGATCATGAGGCACGCAGAAATGTCCGGTGCCCATGTCAGGATGGATACCACCCACCGCGTTGGCCGCGAGAATCACCTCGGCGCCCGCCTGCTTCAACGCCCAGAGGTTGGCGCGGTAGTTGACCTTGTGCGGCGGCAAACGATGGGGATGACCATGACGCGCGAGAAACATGACCTCACGCCCGGCGTAATCGCCGATCTGAATGTCTCCGGACGGCGTGCCATAGGGCGTGTTCATGGGCAGCGACTGACGGATCGTCAAGCCGTCGAGCTGAGTCAGGCCGGTGCCGCCGATAATCGCGTAAACAGTCATGGCAAATCCTCAGTCGATCAATTGAGCGGCACGCAAGGCACCCAGCGCAGCCAGCCATCGCGGGTGCTGACGGTACTCGGTCGTTGCCAGGCCCTGGCCACGCATCCGCGCGATGTTTGCAGGCGCCGAGATCTTCATCTGCTGCGCGGCGCTCAGGGCCAGTTCTGCGGCAGCACGGTCGTTGCACACCAGGCCCATGTCGCAACCTGCGGTCAACGCAGCCTCGATACGACTGGCGGCGTCGCCGACCACATGCGCACCCGCCATCGACAGGTCATCGCTGAAAATCACGCCGTCAAAATCAAGCTCGCCACGCAGGATCTCCTGCAGCCAGCGGCGGGAGAATCCGGCGGGCTGAGCATCGACTTTCGGGTAAATGACATGGGCCGGCATGACTGCCGCCAATTGCTTGCTCAGGCGCGCGAACGGCACCAGATCGTTGGCACGGATGGTTTCCAGGCTGCGCTCGTCATTGGGGATCGCCACGTGGGAATCGGCCTCAGCCCAGCCATGCCCGGGGAAGTGTTTGCCGGTGGCAGCCATGCCCGCGTCATTCATGCCGCGAATGAACGCGCCGGCCAGCAAGGCGGCCCGCTCAGGATCACCTTCGAAAGAACGACTGCCGACCACCGCACTGCGCTGGTAATCCAGATCCAGCACCGGCGCGAAACTCAGGTCCAGCCCCACCGCCAGTACCTCGGTCGCCATCAGCCAGCCGCACTGCTCGGCGAGGAATTCGGCGTTTGGATTGTCAGCAATCGCACGCATTGCGGGTAATCGAACAAAACCCTGACGCAGACGCTGCACACGCCCACCCTCCTGATCGACCGCCAGCAGCAGATCCGGACGAATCGCACGAATGGAGGCGCTCAGTTCACGGACCTGCCGCGGGCTTTCTATGTTTCGTGCAAAAATGATCAGGCCGCCCACTTCGGGCTGACGCAGAAACTGACGGTCTTCGGATGTCAGCCAGGTACCGGCGATATCCACCATCAGGGAGCCTTGCAGGCCAGAACTCATATGAAGATCCTTCAACAACCAATGCTCAGAGCGGCATGGTGAGGGATCGACGGGTGCGATGCAAATCGCTCGCACCCGTATAGCGGCAGGTCAGACTTTGGCGGGAGCAGGCGTGCTGCTTTTGATGCGCGGTTTGAGCTGAGCGCTGATCATGGCGGAGTCGGTGACGCCGGTTTCAGCACGCATGCCGGCGGCGAGGAACGGCACCATCAGGCGCATGACTTGCTCGATGGAAGTGTTGACGCCGAAGTCAGTCTCGGCGATTGCCCGCAGCGCCTTGATACCCGACATGCTGAACGCAGCGGCGCCAAGCATGAAGTGCACGCGCCAGAACAGTTCGATGGGGGGAATACGCGGTGCGGCCTCGTTCACCAGCAGCATGTAGCGACGGAACACTTTGCCGTACATATCTTCCAGATAACGCCGCAAATGGCCCTGGCTCTGACTGAATGCCAAGCCGAGGAGGCGCATGAAAATGGATAAGTCATTGCCGCTTCGAGGCTGCACAACCAGCGCCTGTTCGACGAGGATTTCAAGCAGCTCTTCAAGCGTGGGTTTGTGCTCGGGCCTGCCCTGGCGACGCTCAAGCTCTTTATCGAGGCTGACGCAGAACGGCCCCAGAAACCGCGAGAATACCGCCTGAATCAGAGCCTTCTTAGAGCCGAAGTGGTAGTTCACCGCAGCCAGATTGACCGAGGCCTTGCTGGTAATGAGCCGCAACGAGGTTTCGGCAAAACCCTTTTCCGCGAACAGCTGCTCCGCAGCATCGAGAATTCGTTCAACTGTTTCCGACTGAGCCATGGTTATGCGCCTGACAAACACTTGTTTGAAACATACGTTTCAGCCGACAGCCTGTCAACCCTGACTGTTCGTTTCATGTCTGATCAGTCACGCCATTTAACCATACAAGCCGGGGCCTTTAGCAGCCCTTCTACGAGACCCGAAGCATCCTGAACGCGACTATCGGGGGCTGTACATAAAAAGGAGGATTGCCAAGACGCGATCACTGTATATAATCCCAGTCACTGTATAAAAAGACAGAGCGATGCACATGATCAAACTGACGTCACGCCAAGCCGAAATTCTGGACTTCATCAAACGCTGTCTCGAAGACAATGGCTACCCGCCGACCCGTGCGGAAATCGCTCAGGAACTGGGATTCAAATCGCCCAACGCTGCCGAAGAACACCTCAAGGCGCTGGCCCGCAAAGGCGCTATCGAAATGACGCCGGGCGCCTCTCGCGGCATCCGCATTCCCGGGTTCGAAGCCAAGGCCGATGACAGCGGCCTGCCGATTATCGGTCGCGTCGCAGCCGGTGCGCCGATTCTGGCCCAACAGCACATCGAAGAGTCGCTGGCCATCAATCCTGCCTTTTTTCACCCGAGCGCCGACTACCTGTTGCGCGTTCATGGCATGAGCATGAAAGACGTCGGCATCCTCGACGGCGATCTGTTGGCAGTTCATACCACACGCGAGGCGCGCAACGGCCAGATCGTCGTGGCCCGCATTGGCGACGAAGTAACGGTCAAGCGCTTCAAGCGTGAAGGCAGCAAGGTCTGGCTGCTTGCCGAGAACCCTGATTTTGCCCCCATCGAAGTCAACCTGAAAGATCAGGACCTGGTCATCGAAGGGCTGAGCGTCGGCGTGATTCGCCGCTAAGGAGCACGTTTATGCAGTTCCCACAGACACCGCAACAACATGCACAACTCCCGCTGTTCGAAGCATTCATGGCCCCTGGCGTGCCCATGCTCGACGTTCCGCTGCTTCAGGTGCCGATTCTCGACGATGTGGTCGAGACGCCCTGGAACACTGAACCAGAAGTCTTCAGTGAATTGTCATTGCGCGGCGCTGCCGGAAACTGCCTGAACCTGCTGGCGCCGATCCTGCGCGACCTCAGCCAGGACACCAACGACCGCTGGCTGACCCTGATCGCCCCGCCGTCCAGCGTGACCCAGGCCTGGTTGCGCGATGCGGGGCTGAACCGGGAACGCATTATCCTGATGCATCCAAGAGGCAAGCAAAGCGCGCTGGAATTGACCCGCGAAGCCTTACGCCTCGGCCGCAGCCATACCGTGGTGAGCTGGATAAACCCGATGCCCGCAAGCGCACGCCAGCAACTGATCAGCGCAGCACGAACCGGGGACGCCCAGAGCCTGAATATTCGTCTAGGCTGATGCAGCCAGACGAAAGCGGCTTGGGACAAGGAATATGTCGGGCTTCTCAATTACAAAGAAGCCATCAGACAGGATAACGCGATGCTGATCCGGAACCGGATCAGTGCAGGACTCGAGGCCCCTCTTCTTCCTTGGTCAGCTCGCCTTCAGCCAGGCGACCCGCCATCTGCACGCCTACGCTGAGCATCGCTTTGGCGACTTCGACGTGCTGGCCTTGCAAAAAGGACTTGGCGTCTTCCGAGAAATTCAAGGTCACCAGAGACCCTTCATCCTCGGCACGGCGCAGCTCAATGCGGCCGTCAGGCAGTTCGACAATTTCCAGAAAAGAGGTTGGCATCAGGACAGTTCTCCACGAAAGGCGGGCATTGTAACAGCCTGATGCCTCAGGCCCTAGCCCATCGATCACTCTGTGTCAGCACTCGCTCAGCCCTTCACGAAAGCGAATCGCCAGCCCTTTGAGCTGCTGACGCCAGCTTTCCATTTCCTCACGGGTCAGCTCCGGCGCTGCGTCTTCTTCTACACCTACAGCGATGATCAACGGCTGAGTCACATCACCTTTAGGCTTATGCGGCGCGCGAGGTGGCTGGAACAGCGCGTTATACGACGCCAGCAGTTGAGCCAGCCAGGTTTCACGCTGTTGCGCAAGCTCCACCAGTTCGGCCATTTCCGGAATGGCGATGGCTTCCAGCACTTTGGGCGTCAGCAGATCCTCGGCACGGGGCGTGCTGGCCTGCGGCAAACGATAGAAGCCTGCAATCTCGTGACAAAGCCCGAGCAACGCGCCGTACAGATGGAACACGGCAGACTCACGCTCGGCCTGCTCGAGGCCTTGAGCGTTCATCGCACGGCTTTCCTTCGCCTTGGCCATCGACTCCAAGGCAAGACCTGCAAAGAAGATCTTCTGATTGGTGCGTGTATAGAGTTCGTGAGCCATGGCGTTGGCCTCCACATCAATGAAATATGAACGAGCAAGTCAGGGCAAAAAAATCCCTCGGAGCACGTGAATGCCGAGGGATTCTTTTAACGCAAAGCGCTGGTGCTTGCCAGTCGGAACGAGATCAGGCGATCAACGCTTGTCTTCGACCTTCCACGTGCCGCCGTCGTAGAACGCGCGCCAGCCTGTCGGCTTGCCGTCCGCTTCGGTCTGCACATACTGCTCCTTGGATTTGCGGCTGTAACGGATCACTGCCGGACGGCCATCCGGGTCTTTCTTCGGTGCTTCGCACAGGAAGTGGTACTTGGGATCAATCTCATCCTTGTGCGGCACGATTTCCAGCACCAGCGGCGCACGGGTTTCGCGATTTTTCGGGAACTGGCTGGCAGCCAGGAACAGCCCCGAAGCGCCGTCACGCAGGATGTAGGTGTCGTCGACCTTCTCGCACTTGAGCTCCGGCATCTTCACCGGGTCCATTTTCGGCGGCGCCGCTTCACCGCTCTTCAGCAGTTTGCGGGTGTTCTTGCAGTTGGTGCAGCCGAAGAACTTGCCGAAACGGCCAGTCTTGAGCTGCATCTCGCCGCCGCACTTGTCGCACTCGACGCTCGGGCCTTCGTAACCCTTGATGCGATAGGTACCTTCTTCGATCTCGTAACCGGCGCAATCCGGGTTGTTACCGCAGATGTGCAGCTTGTGCTTCTCATCCAGCAGGTACGCATCCATGGCCGTGCTGCAGATCGGGCAGCGATGCTTGCCGCGCAGTACACGAGATTCGGACTCACCCTCGTCGTCTTCGGCAATCTCGTCACCCGGGGTCAGGTTGACGGTGGCCTTGCAGCGCTCTTTGGGCGGCAGGCTGTAACCCGAGCAACCAAGGAAGACGCCGGTAGACGCTGTGCGGATCTGCATCGGACGGCCGCAGACCTTACACGGGATGTCGGTCATCACCGGCTGGTTGGCGCGCATGCCGCTGTCGGCAGCCTCGGCTACTTCCAGTTTTTTCTTGAAATCCCCGTAGAACTCGTCGAGCACGTTCTTCCAGTCACGTTCGCCCTGGGCAACGTCATCGAGGTTCTCTTCCATGCCGGCGGTAAAGCCGTAGTCCATCAGGTTGGAGAAGCTTTCAGAGAGGCGCTCAGTGACGATGTCACCCATCTTTTCCGAGTAGAAACGGCGATTGTGCAGCGCGACGTAGCCACGGTCCTGGATGGTCGAGATGATGGCGGCGTAAGTCGAAGGACGACCGATACCGCGCTTTTCCATTTCCTTGACCAGGCTCGCTTCAGAATAACGCGCAGGCGGCTTGGTGAAATGCTGGGTCGGATCGAGCTTGATCAGCTTCAGGTTGTCGCCCTGAGCCATGTCCGGCAGCACATCATCGTCGCCCGGCTTGCTCATCTGCGGCAGCACACGGGTGTAACCGTCGAACTTGAGGATACGGCCCTTGGCGCGCAGCTCGAAGTCACCGGCGGCGACGCTGACGGTGGTCGACAGGTATTGCGCAGGAGGCATCTGGCAGGCCACGAACTGGCGCCAGATCAGCTCGTACAGACGCTCGGCGTCACGCTCCATACCCGACAGTTTGCTTGGGTGCGTGTTGACGTCGGACGGACGAATCGCTTCGTGAGCCTCTTGCGCGCCTTCCCTGCTGCTGTAGACGATCGGCGATTCCGGCAGGTACTTCTTGCCGAATTCAGTCTCGATATAGGTGCGGGCCATGGCCACAGCGTCCGCCGACAGATTGGTCGAGTCAGTACGCATGTAGGTGATGTAGCCCGCCTCGTAGAGACGCTGAGCCATCATCATGGTTTTCTTCACGCCGTAACCCAGGCGGTTGCTCGCGGCCTGTTGCAGCGTGGAGGTGATGAACGGTGCCGACGGCTTGCTGCTGGTCGGCTTGTCTTCACGCTTGGCGATGCTGTAGGCCGAAACCTTGAGCTTCTCCAGGGCCGCCATGGCCTGCGCTTCGTTCAGAGGCTTGAACGCTTCGCCTTTCTCTCGCGCCACTTCGAAACGCACGTTGGCGCCCTTGGCGGTGCCCAGATCGGCGTGGACTTCCCAGTACTCTTCCGGGATGAACGCACGAATCTCGCGCTCGCGCTCAACCACCAGCTTCACGGCCACCGACTGCACACGGCCGGCTGACAGGCCACGGGCGATCTTCTGCCACAGCAGCGGCGAGACCATGTAGCCCACGACGCGGTCAAGGAAGCGGCGCGCCTGTTGGGCGTTGACGCGGTCGATGTCCAGTTCGCCCGGTTTGGAGAACGCTTCCTGGATGGCCTTCTTGGTGATCTCGTTGAACACCACGCGCTTGTAACGATCGTCGTCACCCCCGATGGCTTCGCGCAGGTGCCAGGCAATGGCTTCCCCTTCGCGGTCCAAGTCCGTCGCGAGATAGATGGTGTCGGCATCCTTGGCCAGGCGGCGCAGCTCTTCGATCACCTTCTCTTTGCCGGGAAGGATTTCGTACTTGGCTTTCCAGCCGTGGTCCGGATCGACGCCCATGCGTGCCACGAGCTGGCGCTTGGCCTTTTCCTTGGGCGACAGCGCAGGCGCTTCAGACGCGGTTTTTCCGCGCTTGGCAGCAGGCTCTTTGGCGGCGCTCGCCGAACCGCTGGTGGGCAGGTCTCGGATATGGCCGATACTCGACTTCACCACGTACTGGCTGCCCAGATACTTGTTGATGGTCTTGGCCTTAGCCGGGGATTCCACAATGACCAGCGATTTGCCCATGGATCGGAAAATTCCTAATGCGAGAAAAAAGACGTTGGAGCCTTAGAGGCCCCGCTATATATAGTGGCTACAAGGTGAGGTCAAGCAGAGGCTACTGCAAGGTCTCGCCTCATGACCTTGAAAAAAGGTCAGGTTCGGCCGTGACCAAAGCAAAGCGCGGCACTTGCTCCCCGTCAACCTCAACCGACTCCAGAAACATGTTCAGAGGGCGAACCCACAGCCCGTATTCGCCGTACAGCGCCTGATAGAACACCACTTCTTCCTCGGTCTCGGAATGCTTCGCGACACCGAAAACACGGTACTCGGGACCTTTGTAGTGACGATAGAGACCTGGCTGTAACTGCATGCTGCGGACCTCACGGATTAACGCGAAAAAAAATTTGAAAAAACGTTTCTCGAAAAAAACAAAAGCCGGGGCACCAGGCCCCGGCTCGCACACTCACACCGGTTAAACGCGTTCGAACACGGTAGTGATGCCTTGGCCAAGGCCGATACACATGGTAGCCACACCCAGCGTGCCGCCCTTCTGCTTCATGACATTGAGCAAGGTGCCGGAAATACGGGCTCCCGAGCAACCAAACGGGTGACCCAGGGCGATAGCGCCGCCGTGCAGGTTAACCTTCTGGTCCATCTTGTCGAGCACTTTCAAATCTTTCAGCACTGGCAGGGCCTGTGCGGCGAAAGCTTCGTTGAGTTCGAAGAAGTCGATGTCATTAATTCCCAGACCCGCACGCTTGAGCGCTTTCTGGGTCGCTGGAACAGGGCCGTAGCCCATGATTGCAGGGTCGACACCGGCCACGGCCATGGAACGGATCACTGCCAATGGCTGAATGCCCAGATCCATCGCGCGCTGACCGGACATGACGATCATGCAGGATGCGCCGTCAGTGATCTGCGAGGACGTACCTGCGGTCACGGTACCACCTTTCGGGTTGAACGCAGGCTTCAATGCAGCCAGGCTCTCCAGGGTGGTCTCGGGGCGGATGGTCTCGTCGAAGTCGTACATCTTCAGAAAACCGTTCTCGTCATACCCTTGCATCGGGATGATTTCGTCCTTGAAATTGCCTTCAACGGTCGCTTGATGCGCCAGACGATGTGAACGCACGCCGAATGCGTCCTGGGCCTCACGGGTGATGCCATGCATCTTGCCGAGCATTTCTGCGGTCAGACCCATCATGCCCGAGGCTTTCGCCGCGTACAGCGACATGTGCGGGTTCGGATCGACACCGTGCATCATGCCGACGTGGCCCATGTGTTCCACACCACCGATGACGAAGACGTCACCGTTGTTGCTCATGATCGCCTGAGCGGCAGTGTGCAGCGCGCTCATGGACGAGCCGCAAAGGCGGCTGACGGTCTGTGCAGCCGAAGTGTGCGGGATCTGGGTCATCAGCGACGCCATGCGCGCGATGTTCCAGCCCTGCTCCAGGGTCTGGTTGACGCAGCCCCAGATCACGTCCTCGACTTCAGCAGGGTCGACCTTGCTGTTGCGTTCCAGCAGCTTGCTGATCAAATGCGCCGACATGTCTTCGGCGCGGGTATTGCGGTGCATGCCACCCTTGGAGCGGCCCATCGGAGTACGACCGAAGTCGACAATCACGACGTCTCTCGGATTCAAGCTCATATTCTCACCTGTTCGTTGGGCACTTAGCCGAAGAAGCGTTGGCCGTTTTTGGCCATTTCACGCAGCTTCGCAGTGGGGTGGTACAAAGCGCCCAGATCAGCGTATTTGTCAGCCAGGGCAACGAATTCAGCCACACCGATCGAGTCGATGTAACGCAACGCACCACCGCGGAACGGAGGGAAACCAATGCCGTAGATCAGGCCCATGTCGGCCTCGGCCGCAGTGTCGACGATGCCGTCTTCCAGGCAGCGCACGGTTTCCAGGCACAGCGGGATCATCATCCAGTTGATGATGTCCTCGTCGGTGACTTCGCGCTGTTCGTAGACCACCGGCTTGAGCACTTCGAGCACCGAAGCGTCGACCACCTTTTTCGGTTTGCCCTTCTTGTCGGTCTCGTAGACGTAGAAGCCCTTGCCGTTTTTCTGGCCAAGACGATTGGCGTCATACAGCGCGTCGACAGCAGAACGACGGTCGTCCTTCATGCGGTCCGGGAAGCCTTCGGCCATGACGTCCCGACCGTGGTGACCGGTATCGATACCGACCACGTCCATCAGGTACGCCGGGCCCATTGGCCAGCCGAATTTTTCCATGACCTTGTCGATGCGTACGAAGTCCACACCGGCACTGACCAGTTTGGCGAAACCGCCGAAATACGGGAACAGGATGCGGTTGACCAGGAAGCCCGGGCAGTCGTTGACGACGATCGGGTTTTTGCCCATTTTCTTGGCGTAGGCCACGGTGGTGGCAACGGCCACTTCGCTGGACTTCTCGCCACGGATGACTTCAACCAGCGGCATCATGTGCACCGGGTTGAAGAAGTGCATGCCGACGAAGTTTTCCGGACGCTTGAGGGCCTTGGCCAGCAAGCTGATGGAAATGGTCGAGGTGTTGGACGCCAGAATGGTGTCTTCGCCAACCTGCCCTTCTACTTCGGACAACACGGCCTGCTTGACCTTGGGGTTCTCGACAACGGCTTCGACGACCAGGTCAACGTTGCCGAAATCGCCGTAGGACAGCGTAGGTCGAATAGCATTAAGCGCTTCGGCCATCTTCGCCGGCGTCAGACGGCCCTTTTCGACGCGCTTGCCCAGCAGCTTGGACGCTTCGTTCAGGCCCAGCTCGATGGCTTCTTCGCGGATATCCTTCATCAGGATCGGCGTGCCTTTGACAGCCGACTGATAGGCGATGCCACCACCCATGATGCCGGCGCCCAATACGGCAGCCTGCTTCACGTCCTTGGCGACTTCGTCGTAGATCTTGGCTTTCTTTTTCAGTTCCTGATCGTTCAGGAACAGGCCGATCAAGCTTTCGGCTGCCGATGTCTTGGCCATTTTCACGAAACCGGCGGCTTCGACTTCCAGCGCCTTGTCCCGGCCGAAATTGGCAGCTTTCTGGATGGTCTTGATCGCTTCGACCGGCGCCGGGTAGTTCGGGCCGGCCTGGCCTGCCACGAAACCCTTGGCGGTTTCGAAGGCCATCATCTGTTCGATGGCGTTGAGCTTCAGCTTGTCGAGCTTCGGCTGACGCTTGGCCTTGAAGTCGAACTCGCCCGAGATGGCACGCTTGATCAGGTCCAGCGCGGCTTCCTGCAGCTTCTCTGGCGCGACTACTGCGTCCACGGCGCCCACTTTCAGGGCGTCTTCAGCGCGGTTGTCTTTGCCCGAAGCAATCCACTCCACTGCGTTATCGACGCCGATCAGGCGCGGCAGACGCACGGTACCGCCGAAGCCGGGGTAGATACCCAGCTTGACTTCGGGCAGGCCGATCTTGGCGGTCGCGGACATCACACGGAAGTCAGCTGCCAGGCACATCTCCAGACCGCCACCCAGCGCAATGCCGTTGATCGCGGCCAGGGTCGGCACGTTCAGGTCTTCGAAGTCACTGAAGATTTTGTTCGCTTCAAGGTTACCGGCGACCAGTTCGGCATCCGGCAGTTTGAAGTTATCGACGAATTCGGTGATGTCAGCGCCGACGATGAATACGTCCTTGCCGCTGGTGACGATGACGCCCTTGATCGAGCCGTCGGCCTTGATGGCTTCGACGGCCTGACGCAGGTCGTTGAGGGTGAGGCGGTTGAACTTGTTGACGGACTCACCCTTGAGGTCGAATTTCAATTCGACGATGCCACTTTCAAGAGCCTTAACCGTGATGGCTTTACCTTCGTAAATCATCAACTGATCTCCACGATATGGAAGCTGAACAATACGCGTCAGACGCTGAAATCCGGCGAAAAACACGACGTTTCCGTCGATCAGAACACCAAACGCCAGGCACCCCGTCGACGCGACTCGGGCGTCTGTAAGAGTATTCCTACGGCAAACACTCAATTCATACGCCCGTTTGATTTGGGTGCGCCTACCTTCGGCCATATTCCAGCAATTGTCAATTCGCCCGACAGCGGACAAAACCGGCAAATCACAGGTAAAAGACACATTTGATAAGCGACCATTCAGCGAAGTGATCGCGTTGAAAAACGGGACGGAGGACTAAACGCGGGAAGCGACGATCGGTGCGCAAATTGCAAAAAATAATGGGATCCGCGGCAGACAAATGCACCAAGAACGTCTACATTCAGCGCACTGCGCATCAAGACGGGTCGTTTTTCAGTTTTTTTCGAAAGAATCGTGAAACGAATTTGCACGTCTTTTGCGGTCTTGCACCGCAAAGCAACACGAATTATCGGCCTGCCTGGCCAAACCCCAGCCCGATGTTGTTATCGGGCTTTTTAATGCCTGCGATTTGGCGCGCCTGTGGATCAGGCCAGAGCTTCAAGCACCGCAGCAATGCGCTGCAACACTTGCGGGTCCCCTCGTTCTGCCCAATACAGGGCAATCAACTGCTTGCCCGCTTCGATCTTGTAAACGTCGGCCGGCAGTGTTTCAAAGTGCGGCAGCAGTCGCGCATCTTCGCAGGGCTCACGCCATTGATTGACCCAATTCCCGGGCGTCATTTGCCAATAAACCCAAGTGTCGGGCTGGCGAACGCTGCGTGGCCGGTGATACTGCGCACACGGGCTCGGTGGCTCCACAGGCAGCCAGTGTGGCCACTCCTGGGGAATCAATTGCATCGCCAGCCCCATGCGGCGCGCTTCCATGCGCATGGCCATGCGACCGCTCTGGGAGCGTGACGGACGCAGCCACACCAAAGGACTCAAAACCACCGCAACGATTGACAGCACTATCCACACCGTCATATGTGTATGCCCCTGCTGCGGGGAGCAGCGGGCAAAACACAAAGGCGTGCCATGAGGCGCGTGAAAAGAGCCATAATCAAAACCATCGCAGACCTCAGAAGGAACATCCCATGTCCTATGAACATATCTTGGTAGCCGTGGACCTCACTGAAGAGTGCGATCCCGTTATTAAAAAGGCCATCAAGCTGGCCTTGGGGACCAACGCCAAACTCTCACTGGTACACATTGTCGAGCCGATGGCCATGGCCTTCGGCGGCGACGTGCCAATGGACCTTTCGCAACTGCAGCAACAGCAGTTCGATCAGGCCAAGGAAAAACTCGAAGCACTGAAACTGAAATACCCTGACGTGCACACCGGAGACAGTCATCTGACCTACGGCCAGCCTCGTCAGGAAATCCACAACCTTGCCAAGGAACACAAAGTCGACCTGATCGTGGTCGGCAGCCACGGCCGCCACGGTCTGTCGCTGCTGCTGGGCTCCACAGCCAACGACGTGCTGCACGGTGCACCGTGCGACGTGCTGGCGGTACGTCTGGTCAAGCGCACCGACTAACGCAGCCGGTATAAACAAAAGCCCGGGCCCTTGAAGGGGCTCGGGCTTTTTTGTCTGTAAGCGCTGGCGGATTACTCGTCCAGCTCGGCCCAACGCTCGACCAGCACATCCAGCTCCTTGTTCAACTGCTCCAGGGAGGCCAGCACCTTGGCGGTTTCTGCTGCTGGACGCTGATAGAAGCCAGGGTTGGCGATGTCAGCCTCGACCTTGGCGATCTGCTGCTCTTTCGCCTCGATCTCGCCCGGCAGCGCTTCCAGCTCGCGCTGAAGTTTATAGCTGAGTTTCTTTTTCGCCGCCGGGGCTGCGTCCTGCGCAGGAGCAGCTGCTGCGGCCGGTTCGACGATCGCAGAGCTCAGGTCAGCCTTGCCGGACTTACTTTCGGTCACGCCCAGCAGACGCGGCGAACCGCCCTGACGCAGCCAGTCCTGATAACCACCGACAAACTCACGCACCTTGCCCTCGCCTTCGAACACCAGCGTGCTGGTGACCACGTTGTCGAGGAATGCCCGGTCGTGGCTGACCATCAGCACGGTGCCCTTGAAGGTCAACAGCACCTCTTCGAGCAGCTCCAGGGTTTCGACGTCCAGATCGTTGGTGGGTTCGTCGAGTACCAGCAGGTTGGCTGGCTTGCTGAACAGCTTGGCCAGCAGCAAACGCGCACGCTCGCCCCCGGACAACGCCTTGACCGGCGTCCGCGCACGTTGCGGGCTGAACAGGAAGTCACCCAGGTAGCTCAGGACGTGGCGGCTCTGGCCATCGATGTCGATGAAGTCCCGGCCTTCGGCGACGTTGTCGATGACGGTCTTTTCCAGATCCAGCTGATGACGCAACTGGTCGAAGTAGGCAACGTCCAGGCGCGTCCCGACCTCCACGGAACCACTGGTGGGCTGCAGGTTGTCGAGCATCAGCTTGAGCAGCGTGGTCTTGCCGGTACCGTTGGCGCCCAGCAGACCGATGCGGTCTTCGCGCTGCAGGACCATGGAGAAGTCCTTGATCAGCATCGGACCGCCCGGGTGCGCAAAGCTGACGTTGTCCAGGACCATGACCTGCTTGCCGGATTTGTCAGCGGTGTCCAGCTGGATGTTGGCCTTGCCGGTACGCTCGCGACGCTCGCTGCGTTCTACGCGCAGGGCCTTGAGGGCACGTACGCGGCCTTCGTTACGGGTACGACGGGCCTTGATGCCCTGACGAATCCACACTTCTTCCTGGGCCAGGCGTTTGTCGAACAAGGCGTTGGCGGTTTCTTCGGCCGCCAGCATGGCTTCTTTGTGGACCAGGAAGCTGGCGTAGTCGCCGTTCCAGTCGATCAGGCCACCGCGGTCCAGTTCGAGAATGCGGGTGGCGAGGTTTTGCAGGAAGGAACGGTCGTGCGTGATGAACAGCACGGCGCCCTGGAATTCTTTCAGGGCTTCTTCCAGCCAGGCGATGGCACCGATGTCCAGGTGGTTGGTCGGTTCGTCGAGCAGCAACAGGTCGGGTTCGGACACCAATGCCTGAGCCAGCAATACGCGACGACGCCAGCCGCCGGACAGTTCGGCGAGGGTCTTGTCGGCAGGCAGTTGCAGACGGCTCAGGGTGCTGTCTACCAGTTGCTGCAGGCGCCAGCCGTCACGGGCTTCGAGGTCCGACTGGACGTGCATCAGCTTGTCGAGGTCTTCGGGGGTGACGATGTTCTGGCTCAGGTGGTGGTATTCAGCGAGCAAGGCGCCGACGCCATCGAGACCTTCGGCTACGACGTCGAATACGGTGCGGCCATCGGCCACGGGCAGTTCCTGAGGCAGTTCGCCGATCTTGAGGCCGGGGGCGCGCCAGACGCTGCCGTCGTCGGGCAGTTGCACGCCTTTGACCAGCTTGAGCATGCTGGATTTGCCAGTGCCGTTACGGCCGATGATGCAGACCCGCTCACCACGGGCGATCTGCCAGGACACCTTGTCCAACAACGGCATGGCGCCGAATGCAAGGGACACATCGCTGAATTTGAGCAGGGTCATGATCTTCTCCAAAAACCGGGCGCGCATTCTACCTGAGATACCTGATTGATGTGGGTATTCGATGACAGGGGGTGGTCTGGTGTTTGGATTTGGGTTTGGGTTGGCGCGGGGATCGTGTGTATATCCTTTACCAGTAGTGGCTTTTAGATCTGGCTAACGCCAGACCTGTTTCGCCTCCGGCGAGTTACTTGAAAAGACACCAAGTAACCAAGTGTCCTTGCTCCTGGTTGGGCCCGACTTCGTCGGGTTCCTTCACTCCGGCGACGCTCCGTGGGCCCGCCGCCATCCGCCATCCATGGCG
>Ga0308159_1000376_pt1 | contig 110479 bp, 86 predicted proteins | sample PhyCR1_FD_201040 | JGI IMG/M metagenome (GOLD analysis project Ga0308159, IMG submission 201040) | Phyllosphere microbial communities from UC Gill Tract Community Farm, Albany, California, United States - DLSLC.R1 | ecosystem: Host-associated > Plants > Phyllosphere > Unclassified | place: USA...
GGACATATGCAGCATCGGCTTGCTTTAAACTGGTACTCCCGGCCCGAAGACCCGAAAGACCAGGCGCCGTCGCCCACATGTCCCTTCATCATAAACCTACAATGTCAAAGAACGAACCAGCCTTGCGGGCCAGCTCCGCCGAACAGTAAAGCCGGACAACCAAGCATCCCTCGTTCTTGCGATCGGGGGAACTAGCTGTCCGTCTGTGTTGGCGACCGTAGCAGAAGCGTGCTCCGCTGCGGTGAACGGGCCTCTAAGGGGGGCTTCTGATTCGGTCAACAGCCAATTTTCAAAAATGTTTCAACAAGGGGGGAACGCCCGATGAACCGACCTTCGAACGGGAGAGGGGGATGTGAGCGTCAGCGCCCGAGGCTTAAGCTTCCCCTGCCCCCTTGCATCCCCGGCTTCCTCATCCCCAACGCTTTCTTTACCACGGCAGGCATAAAGGCTGATTTGCAAACGCGCTTTCCGGCGCGCGGCCTTGATTGAGGAATCTGTTACCTACATGCCGACACCGGCGATCAGCGTTGCCATGAGCGTCTTCAACGGCGAGCGCTTCCTTGCATCCGCGATCGAGAGCGTCCTCGCGCAGGACTTCGCCGATTTCGAGTTCCTCATCATCGACGATGGTTCCAGCGACGGTTCGGCGGGACTCATTCGCGAATACGCGGAACGCGATCCGCGTATTCGCCCCATCGTACGCGAAAATCGCGGGCTCGTGGCCAGCCTCAACGAGATGATCGACGCAGCCCGCGCACCGATCATCGCACGCATGGACGCCGACGACATCTGCAGGCCGGACCGCTTCGCCCGGCAGATCGGCTTTCTTGCGGGCCATCCCGAATATGGCGTCGTCGGCAGTTGGAGCGAGGACATCGGAGAAAACGGCGAAAAGCTCGTCCGGTCCGGTGCCGACCATCCCGAGACTCACGAAGAACTGCTCGCCGCGATAGAGATCGGTGGGCAACTGATATGCCATCCCGCCGCGATGTATCGCCGTGACGTAGTCCGGTCGGTCGGCGGCTATCACGCCGCATTCCGGCATTGCGAGGACCTCGACCTGTGGCTGCGTCTGTCGAGCGTGACCAGGCTCGGCAATATTCCCGAGCGCCTGTTGCGCTATCGGCGCTATCCTGGACAAGTCTCCTCCCGCCACGCCACCGAGCAGCAGATCGGCACGGCCGTCGCCCAGATCGCCTGGCGCGAGCGCAAGGCCGGACGCCCCGATCCGACCGCCGACCTCGAGCACCTGCCGCCGATCGGCGAACTCGACTCCCTTTTCGGTCGTCCCGGCATTTCCCGGCAAGTACGCGAGCAGGTCGCGCTCGGCCTGCTCTATTCGGCCAGCGCCATGCGTGATGAAGGATTCGATCTGCTGGTGAGCCACTTGCGCGATGGCGGGCGGCGTGACGGCATGTGGCGCACCGTCGCCAGACTCGTGCGCTTCGGCGAGCCGGTGCGTGCATTGCGCCTTGCCGCCACGCTCACGACCTCGACTTCGATTTGACCGCCCCATGACGGTCGAGATCGAAGCACCCGCCGCCGAGCCCCGCGCCACGGATGCAGGCCGGGGCACCGGCAGCGTAAAGTCCGCAGCCCTCTGGGCAGCGGCGAGCCAGTACACGCAATTCGTGCTGCAATTCGCAACCTCGGTCATCGTCTCGCGCTTCTTCCTGAAGCCCGAAGAGATCGGCCTGTTCTCCGTCGCGCTGGCTGCGGCGATGATCCTTTCAGTGATCCAGGACTTCGGACTTACCCGCTATCTGGGACGGCACCCCACCGCCGACGAGGACACGGTGCGGCATTGCACCGTGATCGCAGCGGGGTTCTCGCTCTTGCTTGCGACGCTGATCCTCGCAATCGCCTGGCCGGTGGCGCGGTTCTATGGGGAACCGAGACTGTTCCCCATATTCGGGCTGATCGCGGCATCCTACCTGCTCAATCCCTGGAGCATCGTGCCGGTGGCACTGCTGTCGCGGCGGCTCGACTTCAGGGCGACGTTCATCGTCAACGCCGCCGGATCGGTGACAAACAGCGCCTGCGCGCTGACGCTGGCGGCGCTGGGGTTCTCGGCCACTTCGCTCGCCTGGGCCATGATCGCACAAGCCGCCGCGCGCGCCGTGGCGGCCCAGATCCTGCGACCGACCCCGCCCAGCCTTCGGGTACGGCGCGAAAGGGCACGCGAGATCATCGGATTCGGATCGGGCAGCGCGCTGCTCTATCTCTCCGGAGGGATCGGCATGCGCACGCCCGACCTTATCGTCGGGCGCATGCAGGGCATGACGGCGGCAGGCCTGTTCAGCCGGGGCGTCGCGCTGGCGACGCAACTTCACTACCTCGTGGCGGGCGCGGTGAGCGCGATCTACTATCCGACTTTCGCGCGACTGCGCGACGAGGGCAAGGATCTCGGCCCCTATTACGAGCGCGTGGTCGCGGCGCATGGCGCGATCGTCTGGCCCGCCATGGCCCTGCTGGCAGTGCTCAGCGAGCCGGTGATCCTGTTGCTCTACGGTCCCGGCTGGGCCGAGGCGGCGCCGCTGCTCGCCTTCGTCGCGATTGCCGAGTGCTGTTTCGTCGCGCTGCCGCTGCACATGGACCTGCCGATCCTGCTGGGGCGGCTGAAAGTCCTGCTCTGGTTCAACCTCGCGGACACAGCGCTGTCGGTCGGCACGCTGGCGGCGGGGGCGGCCATCGGCGTGGAAGCGGCGGCGGCCTCCCGGCTCGTCTACGGCCTCGGGTGGTTCTTTCTTTATGCGTTCTGGCTCCAGCGGATGATCGGCTTTCGCTGGCGCGCGACCGTCAGGGTCTACGCATCGTCGATCCTTGTCGCGGTGGTGACGATCGCGCCGGCGCTTTATGCCGTCACGGCGTGGCGGTCGCCGGCGACGCTTGGATTCGTCGGACTTGTAGTCGCCGGTACGGCATCCGTGGTGGCCTGGGCGGCCGCGATCATGCTGTTTCGGCACCCCGCTCGAGACGACATAAAGGGCATGGTGGGGCACATTCTCACGCCGATACGGATACGTCTGCGCCTTAGCCAAGCCTGAAATATTTATTCGTTTCACGTAGTGTTCCACGCAATATCGTGATAAACTGACATTCTCTATAAAGAACGCGAGCCACGTACCTCGCGGGGAGGATGCAATGTCGGGAATGAGCATGGCGCTGGCGATGCTGATCGCCAATCCCGTTATCCTCGGGGCAACCCCTGCCCCGATCACGGGCCCCGCACAGCCCGGCGCCGAGCCGCAGGGCGATATGGTCCAGGGCGACACCGACGCCCATGCACGCATGACCATCGCTGTCGACGTCCATGGGACCGGGCCCTATCGCTTCCTCATCGACACCGGATCCCAGCGCACCGTCGTCTCAACCGCGCTGGCAGGCACCCTCAAGCTGGCGCAGGGACCGCAAGTGCGTGTGGTGGGCATCGCGGGAGCGCATGACGTCGCCACGGCCCAGGTCGAATCCATCACGATCGGCCCGCGCGCCTTTTACGGCCTGACCGTGCCCCTGCTCGAACGCGCGAACATGGGCGCCGACGGGATTCTCGGCACCGACAGCCTGCAGCATCAGCGCGTGCTCCTCGATTTCGCGCGAAACACCATCACCATCGGCAACCTTGCCGAGACCGGTGGCGGGCGCGGCTTCGAGATCGTGGTGCGCGCCAAGGAGCGCTCCGGCCGCCTGATCATGACCGACGCGCTGATCGATGGCGTACGTACCGACGTCGTCATAGACACCGGCGCCAGCGGCACGATCGGCAACCGCGCCTTGCAGGAGGCACTGGCGAAGAAGCCACGACAGGCCATGCTCAAGGGTGCGGTATCGAGCGTCACCGGGCAGGAACTCGCCGTCGATCTCGGCGTCGCGGACAAGCTGGAGCTGGGCGGGATCGGCGTATCCAACGTCGTCATAGCCTATGCCGACGCCCCCGCGTTCAGCGAGCTGAAGCTCAGCCGCAAGCCCGCGATCTTCCTTGGCATGCGCGAATTGCGGGCCTTCAAGCGTGTCGCCATCGACTTCACGAAGCGCAAGGTTTCGTTTGACCTGGCCGGTGCGCGTTGACGGACGGCGCATTGCCGGATTGTTTCGTGACGTCGAGGCCCTAAATAGCGCCGATGCCTCCCGGTACCGCCGTTCGCGATTCCAATGCCCGCCACGATGGCTGGCGCACGCTCCTGCGCTTCCTGCCGTACCTGTGGCCGCGCGACAATCCGGCGCTGCGCTGGCGGATCGTCTGGGCCTGCGTGTTCATTGTTCTCTCTACGGCGACGCAGCTGGTGCTGCCGTACATGATGAAGTGGGCGGTCGACCTGATGGGCACGACCGGGCCGAAGCTGCTCCAGCTGACCATGCTCATGGTGCTCGGCTATTCGGCCGGACGGCTGGCGCAGACCGGCTTCGACAACTTGCGCAATATCGTGTTCGAGAAGGTCGGGCAGGACGCGACGCGCCAACTGGCGGAGAACGTGTTCGGCCAGTTGCACCGGCTGTCTCTGCGTTTCCACCTTGCCCGGCGCACCGGCGAAGTCACCAAGACCATCGAGCGCGGGACCAAGAGCATCGACACGATGCTCTACTTCATGCTGTTCAACATTGCCCCCACCGTGCTGCAGCTGCTGGTCGTGGCGGTGATCTTCTGGGTTAATTTCGGCCCCGGCCTCGTCGCCGCGACGGCGCTCGCCATTGCTGCATATATCTGGGTTACCCGCGTCATCACCGAATGGCGGACCAAGCTGCGCGAACAGATGAACCGCCTCGATGGGCAAGCCCTTTCCCGCGCGGTCGATTCGCTGCTGAACTACGAGACGGTGAAGTACTTCTCCGCCGAAAAGCGGGAAGAGGAACGATACGCACAGGCGACCCGCGCCTATGCCGTCGCCGCCGTGAAGAGCGAGAATTCGCTCGGCCTGCTCAACATCGTGCAGGGCGTGGTGATCAACCTGCTGATGGCGGGTGCCCTGGCCTGGACGGTTTACGGCTGGTGGCGCGGCAATTATTCGGCGGGCCAGCTGGTTTTCGTGCAGACCTACCTCACGCAGTTGTTCCGGCCGCTCGACATGCTGGGCATGGTCTATCGCACGATCCGGCAGGGCCTGATCGACATGGCCGAGATGTTCCGCCTGCTCGACACCTCGGTGGAAGTCCCCGATGCGCCGGGAGCGCCCGCGCTGGTCATTCGCAAGCCTTCGATCGTGTTCGATGATGTGGTTTTCGGTTACGAACCCGACCGCACGATCCTCCATGGTCTTTCGTTCGAGGTGCCTGCCGGTCAGGCCTTCGCCATCGTCGGCCCCTCGGGCGCGGGCAAGTCGACGATCGCGCGGTTGCTCTATCGCTTCTACGATCCGCTTTCGGGCCGCATCCTGATCGACGGGCAGGACATACGGGAGGTCACTCAGGCGAGCCTGCGCGGCGCGATCGGCATCGTTCCGCAGGATTCGGTGCTGTTCAACGACACCATCGGCTACAACATCGGCTACGGCCGCGACGGCGCCGAGGTCCAGGAGATCGAGACCGCGGCACGCGGCGCGGCGCTGATGGGCCTGATCGACCGGCTACCGCAGGGCTTCGAAACCGAAGTCGGCGAACGCGGTCTCAAGCTCTCGGGCGGAGAGAAGCAGCGCGTCGCGATCGCGCGAACGCTGGTCAAGAACCCGCCAATCCTGATCCTCGACGAAGCGACCAGTGCGCTGGACACCCGCACCGAACAGGACATTCTCACCACCTTGCACCGCGTGGCCGAGCATCGCACTTCGTTGTCGATCGCCCATCGCCTGTCGACCATCGCCGACGCGGATCGCATCCTCGTCCTCAACGAAGGGAAGCTGGCCGAGAGCGGCACCCATTCCGAACTGCTGCGCCATGACGGGCTCTACGCAGAAATGTGGGCGCGCCAGGCGGCCGAAGCCGAAGCGATGATCGAGGCAGCCGAGTAGTTCAGTAACCCGAGGCCTTGCACAGCGCCTCGAGTTTCTGGACCTGCGGATGATCTTCGCCATATTGCCGGCGATAGATCGGGCGGTTGTCGCACGCCTGTTTCTGGAATTCCGGCGTGCCGGGCGCGGGGCGGGAATCGGATGGCGTATCGCTCGATGCTTCCTGCCCTGCATCCTTTTCGCGTTGGCGGCGCGCCTGTTCCTCCATGCGCGCACGGTTGAACACGCCCTCCGCTGCCTGACCCGGCGAGATTATGGGCACAATGTCTTGCGCCGCGACCGGCACGGCGATGAAGGCCGCGGCGGCAAGAGGGGCGACCGTCTTGAGGACCATGTCGTTCTCCGCAAGCTTAGGCGTTTTCCCGTCAGGCGACATCACTTGGCGGGAAAACATTGCAGACCGCAAATTCTGGAGCAATCAGCCTGAATGCTCCTGCGTCAGGGCAAGTCGAGCATCGCGATGCGGGGCGTGCGGGCAAGGCGAAAGCCTGCGGACCGTGCCTCAATCACGGTGAACCCGTCAGGGAACCCTTTGAACCTTCAGCAGTTCGTTCGGGAAGAGTTCTGCCGGAGACATGATTCGATGAAGTCCAGCTTTGCGGGTATCGGTGCGCTTGCCCTCGCGGCAACGCCCCTCTGCGCCATCCCGCTGGCCCTGCCCTCCAATGTGGCGCAGGCAAAGGCCGAGAGCATCGCCGAGCGTGCCTTTGCCATGGATCGGGCAGACCACGACGTCAGCCCTACGGACGACGCCCCTCGCTGACTGTCACTTGACGACGTCGGCCTCGTGCCAGACGACGGCCTGGGCAGCCTTCATGCAGTTCTCGGCCGTATCCCATGATAGTGACGGCGAACCGTAGAGCCGCCAGCCCTGCGCCAGAGCTTCCGACACGCGCTCACAGAAGGCACGGTCGTCCGCTCCTGTCAGCAGGCGATATACGGGGCGATCTTCCGGGGTCTGGTACATGTGAAGCACTCTGGTTATCCGATATCAGATGCCTAGCCATTCCAGCCCGAACGGCAAGGCCCCGATCGCATAATCGACCTGCAAAACCCTCCTCCTGCGGCCCGGCCGTGCGGCATTGGAGGCATGAAGGATAGGCGTGCGATAAAACCACACATCGCCGATTTTGGCGAGACAGACGTGATTGGGCAACCTTGCTGCGACTGCCTCCGCTTCGGCCGCAGGAATCCGACCCAGCCTATGGGAACTCGATGCGACCAGCAGCGGGGCGTTTTCCGCATCGACAGGATCGAGATGAATGCGCACAGTCAGCATACCCTCGATCACCGCGAACGGCGGCTCGACATGGGTGATGCCTTGCTTGACCGTCCATGGCCCAAAACCCGGCGCCTCCACCTTTCGCAGCACAGCGATTGTCCGATCTTGATGCCAGCCGAGCGCCCACCCCGCCTCGTCATTCTTGTCAAACAACACCGCCCGGACCGGCTGAGCCCCCTCTCCCAAAGTTTCGCGCACCGCAGTGCTGACCGGCCCCGCAACGCCAAGCAAAGTGGCCAGTTCCGGTTCAGCCGCAATGCGTAACCCGGCCCGGCCATCCGGCATTCGTCCCAAGACCGTTTCGAACCCGGCGAGCATAGGCAAGGCCAACCCAGGGTGGAGTTTTACTCCATCCCGGTCCAGATCCAGCTCTGCAAGCGTACAGGCCACCGTCATCCCGGATAGCGCTCGAACTCCGGCAGGCTGGCCGCGTGCTTCATCCAGCTGATACGCTCGGCAACCTGGATGTGCGCCTGCGGCTGCAGGGTATCGGGCTTGTCCAGCGAGGCGACCTGAATATCGACCAGACCGGGCAGGACCGCTTCGTTGACGTAATAGAGCCCGGATCCGCACGTCGGGCAGAAATGACGGATCGCATCCCCGTTGGAACTGTAGGACGAAGCCGCTCCTGCCGTCACCGCGAAGTCATCCGCCGCGTAAGCTGCCCATGCGACAGCTGGCGCGCCGGAAGACTTCTGGCAATCGGCGCAGTGACAGAACGCGACGTGCTGAGGCTCCCCTTCGACGCTGTAGCGCACCGCGCCGCACTGGCATCCACCTTCGAGTTTCATAGCGATTCTCCTTCGCCGCCGAAGCTACGCGATCACCAGGAACATTCAAGGAACAAAAAGGGCGCGAGCAAGCTGCTCGCGCCCCGTCTGAACCATTCCGGTGCTGCCCGTCAGAGAATGTACTTGGACAGATCCGCGTTACCTGCGAGGCCGGACAGCTTGTCGCGCACATAGGTCTGGTCGATCGTCACCGTCTCCCCCTTGCGGTCCTCGGCCTCGAAGCTGAGTTCCTCGAGCAGCTTTTCCATCACGGTCTGGAGACGTCGGGCGCCGATGTTCTCGACGCTCTCGTTCACTTGCGCGGCGATCTTCGCGATCTCGCCGATGGCGTCTGCGGTCACTTCCACCGTCACCTGCTCGGTGCCGAGGAGCGCCTTGTACTGGGCGATGAGGTTGGCGCGCGTCTCCGAGAGGATGCGCACGAAGTCCTCTTCGGTCAACGCCTTCAATTCGACGCGGATCGGCAGGCGCCCCTGAAGTTCGGGCAGCATGTCGCTCGGCTTGGCGACGTGGAAGGCACCGCTGGCGATGAAGAGGACATGGTCGGTCTTCATCGGGCCGTACTTGGTGGCGACCGTGGTGCCCTCGATGAGCGGCAGCAGGTCGCGCTGCACGCCTTCGCGGCTGACCGAGCCGCCGCGCACGTCCGAGACGGCGATCTTGTCGATCTCGTCGAGGAAGACGATGCCGTTATGCTCGGCGTTCGCCAGCGCGACGCGGGCGACGTCGTCCTGATCCAGCCGCTTTTCCGACTCCTCGTCGACCAGCTTGTCCCAGGCGTCGGGCACTTTCATCTTGCGGCGCTTCATGCGCTGGCCACCCAGCTTGCCCATGATGTCGCCGAGGTTGATCATACCGACCGAGCCGCCCATTCCGGGAATCTCCATCGGGCCCGCCGGCGCGTCCTCGACCTCGATTTCCACTTCGGTCTCGTTCATCGCGTTTTCGGTGATGCGCTGGTGGAAGGCGGCGCGCGTCGCCTCCGAGGCGCCATCGCCGACAAGAGCATTGAGCAGGCGATCCATCGCCGCCTTGCTGGCCGCCTCGCGCACGGATTCGCGGCGGCGCTCCTTCTCCAGCCGGATCGCTTCCTCGACGAGGTCGCGAGCGATCTGCTCGACATCGCGGCCGACGTAGCCGACTTCGGTGAACTTGGTGGCTTCCACCTTCACGAAGGGGGCGTCGGCCAGCTTCGCCAGGCGGCGGCTGATCTCCGTCTTGCCGCAGCCCGTCGGGCCGATCATCAGGATGTTCTTCGGCGTCACCTCGTCGCGCAGGTCGGCATTCAGGCGCTGACGGCGCCAGCGGTTGCGCAAAGCGACGGCGACGGCTTTCTTGGCCTCGGTCTGGCCGACGATGTGCGCGTCGAGCGCGGCGACGATCGCCTTGGGCGTGAGATTGTCGTTCATGTGGGTTCCCGGCTCAGACGGTCTCGACCGTCACGCGGTCATTGGTGAAGACGCAGATGTCGGCGGCGACCTGCATGGCCTTGCGTGCGATCGTCTCGGCATCGGTTTCATAGGCGTCGATCGCGCGGGCAGCGGCCAGAGCATAGTTGCCGCCCGAACCGATCGCGGTGATCTGGCTGTCGCCGCCAGCCGCTCCCTCGGGCTCCAGCACGTCGCCGTTGCCGGTCAGCACCAGCAGGGTATCGGCATCCGCGACGATCATCAGCGCCTCGAGGTTGCGCAAATACTTGTCGGTGCGCCAGTCCTTGGCGAGTTCGACCGCCGCGCGCATGAGCTGGCCGCGATACTGCTCCAGCTTGCGCTCCAGACGCTCGAAAAGGGTGAAGGCGTCGGCAGTGGCGCCCGCGAAGCCGGCGATGACCTTGCCGCCTTCGCCGATGCGCCGGACCTTGCGGGCGTTCGGCTTCATGACCGTGTTGCCCATGGAAACCTGACCATCGCCGGCGATGACGGTCTTGCCGCCCTTGCGTACGCCGATGATGGTCGTTCCGTGCCACTGAATGAGGCCGTGGCTCGCCCCGTCGTTGTTCATGAGCGCGGATATATGCCGCGCTCCGAATGGTTCAAGACAGGAGATCAGCTGCCGTTCGGACCGGGGCCCGTGTTCGAGCCGGTGTTGCCGCCCATGCCGCCCGCGCCGACCGCGCCGATGTTGCCGAACAGATCCTCGAGCAGGCTGCGGTGGCGGCCCAGCGTCGGCGTGACGTGGCCATCGGGATTGATCCGCGCGACCTGTTCCGCGCCGCGCTTGTCGACGCCGACAACGTTGTTCGCCGCGTCGAAGCGGACGCGCAGCACGGTCTGGCTGTCCGTGCGCGGCTTGCGGAACGGCGGCGTCTTCACCTGCTGCGAGACGTAGTACCAGTCCTTGGTGCCGAACTGGCTTTCGAAGGTCGGGCGACCGAGGGTCTTTTCCACCGACATGCGGTTGTCGATGCCCGGCTGCACCGAATCGAGCAGTGCCTGGTCGATCAGGTAACCGCGATGGTCGCGGATCGACGTGCAGCCGCCGACCAGAGTGGCGACCGCCAGCGCAATGCCTGCCGCTGCCACCTTGAGACCCACCTTGCGCATTTCAACACTCCAAACCGCAGGTATGGAAGCCGCAGGCATTGCCAGCCGCGCCCATACCCATATATCGCCAGACGGCCTTAAGGCCCCATCCGCGCCCGCGCAATGGGCGTTGGGGCAGACCGGTTGAATTGCCCCTTAACGGATATCCTCGAAGAAAGGCCCGTAGCCATCGTGTCCCTGATCTCCCGCCTCCTCGGCAAAGGCCCCGATTCGCGCGAAGCCGTGCGGCCGCTGTGGCATCGCGTGGTCGAAATCGCGCGCGAAAAGGCATGGTATGCCGAGTGCGGCGTCGCCGACACAGTGCCCGGCCGCTTCGACGCGGTGACGCTGGTGATGGCGCTCGTCATGTTGCGGGCCGAGCGGGACAAGGAAACCGACGATACGCTGATCAACCCTTCAGTGCGGCTGACCGAGCTGTTCGTGGACGACATGGACGGCCAGCTGCGCCAGTCGGGTGTCGGCGATCTCGTCGTCGGCAAGCGCATGGGCAAGCTGATGAGCGTGCTGGGCGGCCGGATCGGCGCCCTGCGCGACGCGCTCCCACAGGACGACGCCGCGCTGGCCGCTGCGCTGGAGCGCAACGTCACGCTGGTGGAAGGCGCCGACACCGCGCGCCTCGCCGCCCGCGTCCGCGCGCTTCACGCGCAGATCGATGCCCTCTCCAACGAAGACCTGCTTGCTGCTAGGATCGCGCGATGACCCCTGAATTCTCCCGCCTGCTGGACGTGCGCCAGATCGAAGGCAAGCACGTCCGCCTCTCGCCCAACGAGGCCGAGCGGGCTGCTCTCACCGAACGCTTTCTGCTGGTGCGGATCGACGAACTCGTCGCCGAACTCGACCTCTCGACGTCGGAGCGCGAGGGCGGCTTTCGCGTCGAGGCGCGCGGCACCCTTAAGGCCGAGATCGTCCAGCCCTGCGCCGTTTCCGCCGAGGATGTCCCGGTATCGATCGACGAACCGCTGTTCTTCCGTTTCGTGCCCATGGCGACGGATTACGCCCCGGACGAGGAAGTCGAGCTGACCGCCGACGAACTCGACGAGATCGAGTACGAAGGCACCCACGTCGATATCGGCGAGGCGGTAGCGCAGAGCCTCGCCCTTGCCATCGACCCGTTCCTGACCGGGCCCGAGGCCGATACGGCGCGCAAGGCGGCGGGACTCGGCACGCCCGAGGACAGCGGCCCGTTCGCCGCGCTCAAGGGCCTGAAGCTGGGCGGGGAATAAGCGCCACTTCGTCATTGCGAGCGAAGCGAAGCAATCCAGGGCCGCGTAAACCGCCCTGGATTGCTTCGCTATGCTCGCAATGACGATCGAGGGCGTCGTCCTGCTCTGAACACCGTCACGCAGCCTTCACCGAACCGCAACGCCAGTTTCACACGGCGCGCCTAGTGGCGCCGTCAGGACCACGTTGCGAAAAGTTCGGGGGGAACGCGTCGCATGAAGAGCCTGACGAAGATGTCGCTTGCGACGGCCGCTGCGGTCGTCGTGCTCAACCTGTCGAAGCCCTCGCCGGCGGCGGCGCCCGAACGTCCCTTCGCTACCTCGGTGCGCGATGACGGAACGCTTTCGGTCATGACCTACAACGTGAAGGGCCTGCCCTTCCCGCTCGCCTATGGCCGGGCCGAGGCGCTGGAAGCGATCGGCGACCGGCTCCGCAAGCTGCGCCGCGAAGGACGGCAGCCCGACGTCATCCTGTTGCAGGAAGCCTTCATTCCCGAGGCCAAGGCCATCGCCCGGCAAGCGGGCTACGCCCACGTCCTGCTCGGCCCCGGCGTCAAGGACGCAGCCCCTGCCGGCGGCGAGGCCGACGCCTTTGTGCAGAAGGCTTCGTGGAGCCGGGGCGAGACGGTCGGCCCGCAAGTCGACAGCGGCCTCGTCATCCTGTCGGATCATCCGATCGTGAAGGCCAGCCGCATGACCTTCCCCGAGGCGATGTGCGCCGGGTTCGACTGCCTTGCCAGCAAGGGCGTCGTCATCGCCTGGATCGCGGTGCCGGGGCGCGTCGGACCGGTCGCGGTGGCCGACACCCACCTCAATTCGCGCAAGGCTTCGGGCGTGCCGGTCGCCCGCGCCAACATGGCCTTCACGCGGCAGGTGGAGGCCATGCGCGCCTTCCTGCGCCGGCAGGTCGATCCGCGCACGGACCTTATCCTGGGCGGGGACTTTAACATCGGCGGAGACCCGGAGCGGATCGCCGCCGCGCGCAACCTCATCGCAGGCGGGCAGGAAGCAACCACGATTACAGAAGCCGCACCGGACCAGCAGCGCGACCTTGCCGCCATCCGCGAACGCAACAAGGACAAGCTGTACTATCGCGGCCTTATGCGCCTGCGCAGCCTCGAGGTTCCCCTCGGCGAAAACACCGGAAAGGACGTTTTCTCCGATCACCTCGGCTACGTGGCGCACTACAGGCTGTCGTGAACATGCCCTTGAGCGTCAGCGAGATCTAACGGCCGATCAGGGTCACGGGTCCGATCAGACCCGAAGGGCGCAGCGGTGCATCGGGACGATAGGTCGGCATCGCCGTCCAGGTGATTGGCTTCGCGCCGGCCTGCTGGTCGCCGATCAAGCGATTGACCCAGAGGTTCGCGACCTTGACCTCGATCGTGTTCGCGCCCTTCCTGAGAGCGCGGCCGACGTCGATGCGGTAGGGCGCATGCCACAAGGTGCCCATGTCGCGCCCGTTGACCGTGACTTGCGCCAGATCGCCCACTTGGCCTAGGTCGAGCAGCAACGACTTGCCCGGCCGGGCACCCTCGGGCAGCGCGAAGCTGCGCGTATAAATCGCCTCTCCCGAAAAGTACCGGATCGCCGGATCGGCATTGTGGTCGAGCGGCGCGAGTGTCGTCAGCCGGGTCGAGGCCGGCGCGCCGCGTTCCGGCTGGAAGCGCACGGTCCAGTTGTCGTCGAGTGTGGCCAGTGTCGTCGCGGTCTTGACCGGCACATCGAGCGATCGCGCGGTCGCAGCCTCATGGAACACCACGAACACCGCATCGCCCGCCACCAGCGAGAGCGGCACTATCGTCTCATCGCCTTCGATGCGGTAGCTGACGGCTTCGCTCTCGCCCGTTTCCGGGTGCCACAGGCGCGGTGCCTTGCCGGTCACGCGGAAATGCGCTTCGACGGTTTGGGCGCTGTCATGCGGGTTGCTGAGGTAATAGATGTCGCCGCGCTCGTCCCTGCGGTGGACGAAGGGGATCTTGGCCCCGGCTGCGGCTCCGGTGAAGGTGAAGTCCGGCGCGGTGCCGATCGCCTTGAGCGCAGCCTCCACGTCGGTGCCGGGGATGACTCGGCCCTGCCCGACCCGCGCCTCGCCGGCACCGGGCCACAGCCTGGCGACGAGAGCGGACCACTCGGCATCGCTGCCCTGCCCCCGCCCGTCCATGCCCGGCGTCGCGACCGGTGCGTTGCCGATCACGGTAGCCCCGCCCTCGACGAGCGCCGCCAGTTTGCGCAGCGCGGCAAGGCTCATGCTCTGCGAGGAGCCGCCTAGGTAGATCGCCTTGTAGCGCGCTCCGCTGGGCGCGACGAGGTCGGCACCGTCGTTCTTCAGCAAGGTGTCGAGCGCATCGAAGCTGAGGAAGTCATAGGCATGGGCGACCGGGGCGTCGGCTACCGGCTTGTCGCCGTAAAGCCCGGTCAGCGGGGCTTCCTCGCCGTAGAAGTAGGCGACGTCGGCGACGTTACGCCCGGCCTGCAGCAGCAGCGAGGACCGCGCGATGTAGTCGACCCAGGGCTTGGCCATCTCGCCCCAACTTTCCATGCGGTTAAAGTACTGGCCGAAGATGAACAGCGAGAGGCCCGGCTTCTTGTCGTCGACCGGGACATGGACCGAGGTATGGACCACCGGCCGGTTAACGCCATTGACGAATTCCATGTCGATGAAGCGCTTCAGGTCCTTGGGCGCGAAGGCCCAGGGCGCCATCAAGGCCGTCATCGATTCCGCCGCGACGAGGTTCTGGCCGTAGAGGTGCGCCACCGAGGCCGCGCCCTTCATGTCGGCGATAAGGGTCTGGCGCGGGCCATCCTCCTTGCCGAAAGTCCACATCGCCGCCATCGGCACGTCGGTCGCCTTGCGCATCGTCATGTCGTCGCCCAGCATCGGGCGCTTGTCCTCCAGCGCCTCGCCGTAGACGATCAGGCCGTTCTCGTGGGCGACCTTGGCGACGGTGCCGTAATGCTCACTGGCGAGGAGATCGGCCAAGGTGCGGCGATAGTCGTAGAGGAACTTGTCCGACTGCGCGCGCGTGCCCACCAGCGTGCCGGTGAGCGCGGGCAGCCAGGGACGCGGATCGTATCCGCGCAGGTTCTGGAACTGCTCGATCATCCGGGGCGTCCAGTTCGCCTCACCGACCTCAATGGAATCTGTCAGCAGCGCGCGCACGCCGCGCTTGCCGACCATGTCGGCACCGGCGGCATCCTTGTACATCCCGATGTAGTGGTCGAGATAACGGCGCACCGCCGCGCCGTCGAACTTGTCCACCTCCAGCCCGGTCGCTTCGGGCGAGGCGGGATGGTTGGTGGTGCCGAGCAGCGAATAGCCCATGCGCAGGACGCGCCAGTGCTGTCCCTTCGGCAGCGCCGGAGCCTGCCAGTCGAGGGAGCCGTTGGGCCGCAGCCTGCCGGTCAGGTCGACGACGCTGGCGGGGGTCACGCCGCCTGCGGTGTCGGCCGGTTCACCCAGCGCGTAGTAATCGCGGCTCATGATGAAGCCGGACTTGGTCTCGAAGCGGTCGACCTTGCTCCCGGCGCCCAGTGCGAAAGTGCCGACGACGAGCGGCTTCTTCGCCATCATCGCACCGATGCCGTCGAACAGGCCCGCCATCGCCGTCCCCGGAGCCGGTGAGCCGAGCCCTCCGTCCGGCTCGCGCGGATTGAGCACCACGCGGAAATGCGCGGCGGTGACAGCCGGGAAGCTCGCCGTGGTCGGCACGGCACCGAGCGTCAACGCGGTGATCGGGGTCCATGCGGCGCCGTCCGTGCTGGCCTCGAGCGCGGCCGTGAAGGCCGCTCCGGCAAAGGGCACGACCACGTCGGGGATATAGAGCGTCGCCGAACGCACTTCGGTCGGCCGGGCATAGTCGAGCCGCAGTTCGGGCGCGGCGCCCTCCTTGCGCACCAACGTGACGCCGCCCGCGATGTCCGCGTCGCCGAGGGCCTCAGCATCCAGCGCGTTGCCGAGCCCATCCGAAGCGCGGGCCGCCGCCAGCGAAACCGGCATCGCCTCCGGGAACGCGAAGATGCCGATCTCGCCGTAGAACTGCGGGCCGGGAGGCGCGGGATGGCCGGAGATCATCTCCTCGATCGACAACGCCGGGGTCAGATTCTGGTAAGGCCCGGTCGTCTGCGGCGGCGCGGCCAGCTTGCCGGTGAAGCGCTTGCCCGGCGCTATGGACGTCTCCGACCAGACCAGCTTCTTCAGGCCATCGCGCGGCTGCACCCATGGCCCGCCGGTTTCTGACCAGCCGGGCGAGGAAGCGATGGCCAGTTCCAGCCCCTGCCGGTCCGCCTCATGCGCGGCGAAGCGGAAGGCGTCCTTCCATTCGGGCGTCATGTAGACGAGGCGATGGTCCACAACTTGCGGCGTCTGCAGGTTGGCGTCGAAAGTCTGGGCGCCGCCGATGCCGACGCGCTTCATCCATGCAAGGTCCTTGGCGATGCCGTCCTTGGTGATGTTGCCGTTCATCCAGTGCCACCAGACGCGCGGCCGGGCTGAGTTCGGCGGGTCCCGGAACGCCTCCTGAAGCGGGTCGCCTGTCTCCGCCGCCGCCATGGTCGGGGCCTCCTCCTTCGCCACCGCATGCGGCGCGGCCAGGGCCGAAGCGAGCATCAGCATCACACGAAAACGGCGACCCGGCATTCCATACTCCCCATGTGTATCCTGCGGAGCCGCTTCAGGCTCTCGCATTTATTAATATATTAATTCTAATTTTAAAAGCCCGCATGCGTTACAATGCATTTCGCCGCGCGATCGCGCCGAGCACCGAAGCACTGGGCTTGGGCGTGCGGGCAAAGGTGGCGGGATCGACGCTGCACAGGCCGAAGCGAGGCTTGTAGCCGAAGATCCACTCGAAGTTGTCGAGCAGCGACCAGTGCATGTAGCCCAGCACCGGCACTCCGTCGTCGATCGCCTGCTTGAGCCCCTCGAGCGCGGCGGGGATGAAGCGCGCACGCAAGGTGTCGTCCCCGGTGCCGACGCCGTGCTCGGACACCAGTACCGGCACCCGCGTCGCTTCGTGAACGTAGCGCACCGCACCCGCGAGCGAGGGCGCCCATACCTCGGTGCCCGACCAGTTGAGGTCGGCGCCGTCCGGATGCGGGAGCCGCCCCTTGTCGTTCCACACCGCGCGTTCGTAGTTCTGCACGCCGATGAAGTCGTCGGCTTTCGCCACTTCCAGCCAGGCCCCGTAGGTTTCCGCGCGCACTTTGTCGCGGATCGAGTTGCGGCCCGCCGCCTGGTCGTCCAGCACCGAGAGAGTGAAGCCGACCGGCAGGTCCGAACGCACCGCCTTGATCGCCGCGCGCGCCGCCTTGTGCCCGGCCAGCAGCCCGGTCTGAATCGCGTCAAGATCCTCGAGCGCGGCGACGTTGGCGCAGACGTACTTCTCCACGCCGAAGCGCTTGGCGGCGGCGGCAAGGGTCTGGCGCTGCATGTCCCATACCGGCGGGGGCAGCATCGGCTTGAGGATCAACAGCAGGTTGGGCTCGTTCAGTGTCATGGCCATGGCGATGTCGGCGCCGATCGCGCGGGCCACCTTGTCGCAGTAGCGCGCGAAGAGCTGCGCCGATTCCGGGTTGGTCCAGCCCCCTTGCGCGCTGAACCAGCGCGGCGCGGTGAAGTGGTTGAACGTCACCAGCGGCTTCAGTCCGCGCGCGTGGCAACCCGCGACGATCGCCTTGTAGTGATCGAGCATCGCCTGCGAGAACAGGCCCTTCTCCGGCTCGATCCGCGCCCACTCCACGCCGAAGCGATAGGACGTGAGGCCGAGCGACTTCACGATGTCGAGGTCGCTGGCCCACAGTTCCAGGCTGTTGCAGGCATCGCCCGAAGGCTGGGCGAAGATCGTCGGCTGCTGGTTCTCCAGCGGCCACAAGTCGGAGGCGACATTGTTGCCCTCGACCTGGTGCGGCGCGGTGGCCGCCCCCCACAGAAAGCCTGCGGGAAATGCCGGGCTCGGGCGCTTCGCGGCGGCGCGCGACACGGCGGGAGCAGCCGCGATCATGGCGGCGGCGGCGAGCATGCTGCGGCGGTCTATCTGGGTCATCAGGATTTCCTCACGAATGCGCGGAGATGAAGGTCAGAATTTCGTCGGAAAGCCGCCGGTCGGCGGTGCCGAGGTGCATGGCCATCGAGTAATGGTTGTGGCCGCTGGCATAGTGCGTGCGCGGCAGGCAGCCGTGGCGGTCCAGCCGGGCCTGCAGAAGCCCGGCCCACTCGGCCTGGAAGCGCGGCGGATCGAACTCGGCACAAGCGAGCAGCAAGGGGAGCGCGGTCTCGACCACGGCCTCGCGCGGCATCCGTCCGGCGTAGGCGTCCTGCGGCCCGTAGTAGAGCATGTCGCGCTCATCGAGCGGGGTGAAGCCGTAGAGGCCCGAGAGCAGGACGGCGGCACATACCATCTCGGCATGGTCGCTCCGCAGCTTCAGGAACCCGGCGATGTGAACCGAACCGGCGGAGGTGCCCAGTAGCACGATCCGCTCGGGATCGCCGCCATGCTCGGCCGCGTGCTCCTGCAGCCATGTGACGGCGGCGGCGACATCCTCGGCCCCGGCGGGCCAGGTCTCGCCGGGCGCGAGGCGGTAGTTCATCACCGCGCCCAGCATCCCGTTCACGGCGGCCCAGCGGCCCAGATGGGCGTTGGCCCAGCCCCCGTTGCCGTTCCCGTCACCGCCCTTGTCGCCGACAAGGAAGCCCCCGCCGTGGACGAACAGCAGCACCGGGCGCGGCCCCCCGCCTTCCCCCTCGCGATAGAGGTCCAACCGGTTGCGCGGATGCGGGCCATAGGCGCAGTCGATCGCCACCGACGCAAGCGCGGCGGCGCGGGGCTCCTGCTCGGGCGCATAGAGCGCCCTCACCGCGCCCACAACATCGGGGCCGAGGCGGGTTCCGAGTTCGGCGATCGTATCGGTCACGCAGCCTGCTCCTTCAGCGTCCGGTCGAACAGGAAGGACACCGCCAGCCGCGTACAGGCAAGTCCCAACAGCGCGCCGTACACGACCTTGAAAGCCAGTGCCGGATGGCTGGGCACTTCGTGGAGCGGCCCGAAAAGCGCCAGCCCCGCGAGGACGAGCGCGGAGGCGATGCCGCAAGCCACGCCGCGCAGGACGATCCCCGCAACGCTTGCGGGCGTCGCCAGCCCCATCCCGCGCAGCTTCGCCCGCACCAGCAAGGTCGGCACCAGCGAAGCCATGAGTGAAACCATCACCCCTTGCGGCACGAAATCGAGCGCGAAGCGATCCGGCGCCGCCATCGTCAACGGCCTTGCGGAAAGACCGAAGACAATGGCGAAGAACACCGCGCTCAGCACCGCGTTGATGACCGCGCTGATCGCCTGTTCGCGGCGACGCAGCGCCCGAAAGTCCAGACCTGACGGCCCTGACGGCCCTGACGGCACAGCCATCGTCAGAACTTCGCGTCTAGGCTGATGCCGACGTTGCGGAACGACTGCGGCCCGTAGATCGCGCCGATGTTGCCTTCGCTCGCCCCCGCAGTCGTCGTGCTGGTGTAGGGGAAGTCGCTCTGCATCAGCGAGGGTTCGTGCACGTTGAACAGGTTGCGCACGAACAGCGCGACCGAATAGCGCTGGTCCTGCGTGCGCAGGCCGACCCGCCCGCCGACCATCCAGTGGGCGCGGAAAGTCGTGTCCGCCACCGAGTTCGCCTCGTACCGCACGCGCGACTTCCAGACGGTGTCAACCGCCAGGAACCCGGCCAGGGTATCGCCGAAGTCCTGCTCGTACTCGCCCGAGAGCGTGAACTTGTACCGTGGCGAGTTGGCAAGCTGCGTTCCGCCGATGTCAGTCCCGTCGGTGCCGACGAAGCCGCCGGGATAAGTCGCCTTGGCGTAGATGAAGCCGGTGTTGAGCGAGAGGTTGGGCGTCACCTTGCCGAAGAAGTTCAGCTCGGCGCCGCGCGTCTTCACGCCGTTGATGTTGGTCTGGACGCACGAGATGATGCCGTTGTCGTCGACGGTGCACTGCTGCGCCTGGAAGTTGCGGATCTTCATGTAGAACACGCTGAGGTCGGCCACCCAGCCGCCGAACAGCGTGGCCTTGAGGCCCGCTTCGTAGGAAGTCGGGATCTCGGGCTGGACGACGGAGGGATCGCCAACTGCCGGGACCGCGATCTGACCGCCCTTGAACCCGCGCGATACGGTGGCGTAGCTCATCATCGTCGGTGTCAGGTCGTACTGCGCGCCCGCACGCCAGGACCACTTGGCAACGTCGAGGAAGGTTTCGGTCTCGGACGTCGCGGTGTTCAGCGAAAGGCGATCGGTCGTGTAGCGCACGCCGCCGATCAGGCGGAAGCTGTCCGAAACGTGGCCGGTCGCCTGCCCGAAGAAGGCCAGCGATTCGTCGCGGATCGTCAGCGCGGGCGTGGTCGATGTGACGATCGGGATCACGACGCCCGGAACCGGGACCAGCGTGACCCGAACGATCTCGGGAATGCGGGTCTGCTTCTGGCTCGAATAGAACGCGCCGGCCGTATACTCGATGGGCGAGCCCGCCGCCGAGCTGACGCGGAACTCCTGCGTGAACAGGCCGAGGTCGCGGTCGACCGGGTCGTTGGCCACCTGCAGTTCCAGCGGCGACCCGCGGAAGACGTCGGACGCCGCACCGTACCCCGTCTCGGTCGCCTTGCGCCAGGCGGTGATCGAGGTCAGTGTGAACGGATCCGCCGCATAGTCCACCTGCAGCGAACCGCCATAGCTGGTCGCCTTGCCGACCTGGTCGTTGTTGCTGCAGTAGTCACGGTTGCCCTCCCGCACGGTCACGCCGCAACTGGCGAGGCGATCGGTGATGCCCACCGCGTCAAAGCCCGCACCACCGAGGAAAGAGCCGGGGCCGCTGGTCTTGATGAAAGTGAAGAAATCGCCGCCGTTCTCGTAGCGGGTCTGCGAATAGTCGCCGATGAGGTTGACGGTGAGGCGGTCGGTCGGTTCCCACAGCAGGCGACCGCGCACGCCGTAGCGGTCGTTGTTGTTATAATCGCCGGTCGTCGCGTTGCGGTTGACGCCCTGGCGCAAGTTGGCGACGCCCGAGACGCGCATCGCGGCATTGGATGCGAGCGGCACGTTGATGACGCCTTGCACGACCTGGTTGCCGTACTTGGCGCCTGCCGTCCCGGCGTTTGACAGTTCGGTGCGCACGCGGCCGGAGAACTCGCCGAATTCGGGCGCATTGGTGGTGATGTTGATGACGCCCGCAGAGGTCGTCAGGCCGAACAGCGTGCCTTGCGGGCCCTTCAGCACCTCGACGCGGGAGATGTCGAACAGGTCCGAGATATTGGCGTTGCCCTGGCTCACCTGATCGACCACGACGCCCACCGAGGCGACCGCACCGGGAGAGAACGTCAGGGTGCCGATGCCGCGGATCGATCCGCCGCCACCGGTGTTCTGGCCCGGCGCCGACTGGATTTCGAGGCTCGGCGCGATGCGGGCGAGGTCGTTGACGGTGTTCACCTGCTGACGCTCGAGCTGGGCCGCGCTGGCGACGGTGATCGAGATCGGCACCTCGGTCACCTTCTCCGCGCGGCGCTGGGCGGTGACGATGATGTCGTTGCCCGAGGCGTCGGCGGTCGAAGTGTCGGCGGGCGCACCTGCGTCCTGCGCAAGGGCAGGAGCGCCGATGGTGCTCAGAGCGATGCCCGAAAGCAGCGCAATCTTGCGAATGGTCATGTCTGTCTCTCCCTTGAACTTGTTATCTGGTTGGTCGAAGCCGCTCAGGCTTCATCTATGACGGGGTTGGAAAGGGTGCCGATCACGCCGACCGAGACTTCGACGGTGTCTCCAGCCTTGAGGTAGAGCGGGGGCTTGCGCTTGTCGCCGACGCCGCCCGGGGTGCCGCTGGCGATGACGTCGCCGGGGTGCAGTTCGGTGAAGGTCGAGCAATAAGCGATGACCGTGGGAATATCCCAGATCATGTCGGAGACCGGCTGGTCCTGTACCAGTTCGCCGTTCACGCGGGTCTGTACGCGCTGCGCGGCAAGGTCCTCGACTTCACCCGCCGGGACCATGTGCGGACCGAAGGCGCCGGTGCCGGGCCAGGTCTTGCCGGGCGTGAACTGGATGTTGTGACGCTGCCAGTCGCGGATCGAGCCATCGTTGAACGGCGCGTAGCCGGCCACGTGGTCCCACGCATCCTCGGGCGCGATGCGGCGGCCGCCCTTGCCGATGATCACCGCAAGCTCGCCCTCGTAGTCGAAGCGTTCGCTTTCGAGCGGGCGGACCATGGCGTTGCCGTCGGCGATCAGGCTGTCGGCCCAGCGGGTGAAGATCGCCGGATGCTCCTTCTGCTCGCGACCGGTCTCGGCGACGTGGGTGGCGTAGTTGAGACCGACGCACAGGATCTTGCCGGGGTTCGGCACCACCGGCAGCAGCCTGATGGCGGCGCGGGCAAACTCGCCAGTTACGGGAAGCGCCACTAGATCACCCGCGAGCGCGTCCTTCAGCCACGCATCACCGCCGGGTGCGCCGAGATCGAGCACCGTCTCGCCATCGAGACGGCCAAAGCTGCTGGTGCCGTCGGGGCGCTGGAAACTGATATACTGGGTCATGTCCGTTTTCTCCTGACCTGCCGGAACTGCGGCAGCGGTGTTCATTGTCCTTGCGCTTCGTCCTGCCAGTCGCGGCGGAAGCGGAAGCGTTCCTCGGCGCGGCGCAGTCCGGCGAAATCCTTGTCCGAGATGCCCCACTGGTCGATGCGGTTCTCCGGCCAGGTCCAGTCCTCCGGCGCGCCGACACGGTAGTCCTCGGGCACTTTCTCGACGGCGGTGGAGAACTCGATCACCGGCCCGAACGGCGCGATGTAGTAGGCGTAGACGTTGGCCCCTGGCCCATGCCGCCCCGGCCCCCAGGCAGGCGCCAGCGCATGGTCGCGCAGCCTCCCAATGCCGCGCATCACCGCATCGAGGTCCTCCATTTCGAAGGCGATGTGATTGAGCGAACTGATCCCCGCCCGCGCGAAAGCGGTCGAGTGGTGGCTATCGTTACAGCGCACGAAGACCATGCCCTTGGTCCGGTCGGAAACGCGAAAGCCCAGCACTTCCTCCACCGCCAGCCCGGACGCCTCGGCATCGGCCGAGTTGAACACGACGTGGGTGAGCTTGACCGGCAGGTCGCGGCCCGCGATCGGCTCGACTTCGCCTGCATCGACGAGGAAGCGCAGCAGTTCGCCTTCGGGCAGTTCGACGAGCAGGCCGTGCCCGCCGCCGGGGTCCTTGCTGACCGTGGCGCGGTGCGGCCAACCTGCGGCGGCGGCGCGGCCCGAGATACCGTCAAGCTCCTCCGCCGAGCACAGGAAGGTCGTGGAGCGGACGAACTCGTCCTCCGATTGCTCGAAGGCGACGAGATAGGGGTAGGAACCGGAACCGCGCAGGTAATGGGTCGTGCCGATCACGTCGGCGGGCGCCATGCCCCACACATCGGTCATGAAGGCGGCAGCAGCGGCCGGATCGGGCAGCGCCAGTTCAATGCTTCGCAGTTTCACGCCTCGGTCTCCTCGACAAGTCCGGCCGCCCTGATCCCTGCGAGCGCACAGTCGGCATCGCACTCGCCCGTATCGCCGCTGACACCCACCGCGCCGATCAGGGCGCCTTTCGCATCACGGATCACCACGCCCCCGGGCGAGAAGGCGATGCCTCCGCCCACGGCCGCGCTGACGCTATGGAAGAACACCGGATTACCCTTTGCACGCTCGGCCAGGATGGCGGTGTCGGCGTCCATGCCCACGGCCCCTTCGGCCTTGGCGCGGGCGATGTCGAAGCGGTAGAGACTCGCCCCGTCCTCACGCGCGAAGGCGACCGGGTGGGCTCCGGCGTCGAGCACGATCACCGCCAAAGCCTTCGCGCCCCGCGAACGCGCTTGGGCCAGCGTGGCAGTCACGATGGTCTGCGCTTGTGCTAGCGTCAGGGTCATGCGGTCAGTTCCTTATGATCGAAAAGCTGGGCCGCGCGGGCGGCCAGCAGGTCCTCGCCGCTGTCCGAGGCGGTTCCGAAGACGTAGTGGTCCGGGCGCACCAGCACGGCATCGACGCCGTGCTGGTCAAGCCACGACGCGATCGCCTCATTGTCCGCCAGCGCCGCCGCGACGACGCGGGTGACGCCCCCGGCGTCGCCGGGCACGGTGTCGTCGCGGACGAAAAGGCGCCAGCCGTCGCCGGTGCATTCGTCCAGCTTGCTGCCGTCGGCGAGTACCGGCTGGACGAAGCGCGCGCCTGCACCCGAAGTGCCGGAAAGCACCAGCCCTTCGCGGATCGCGGGGATCAGGTCATGCGCGGTCTCACCCTGCTTGCCGCGTGCTTCCTCACGGATACGGGTATCACGGGCGGCGGCAAGGTCGGGGTCGAGTTCGCAGATGTAGCGCCCGGCCGCCACCGCCGCGCCGATCACCGCCCGCACGTGCGGGTCGCGCTCGGGCTGGTAGGTATCGAGGATCACAGGTGACGCGCCCGCATTGATCACCGCGTCCATCTTCCAGGCCAGATTGGCGACGTCGCGCAGGCCATGGCACATGCCCTGCCCGAAGAACGGCGGCGTCTGATGCGCGGCGTCCCCCGCGAGGAAGACATTGCCAACCTGCCAGCGATGGGCGACGAGGCCATGGAAGCGATAGGTCGCGGCGCGCACGATCTCGTGCGGTACGTCGGCCATCCACGCGCCGACCAGTTCGGCGACCTTGTCCGGCGCAGACATCGCCTTGTCGTCCTCGCCGGGGAGCAGCATGAATTCCCAGCGGCGATGGTCCCGGCGGCCGGGCACCACGGTCGCGGGGCGCACCGGATCGCACATCATCACCGACAGCCGCTGCAGGTCCGCCCCTTCGGGCACGCCCGCGATCGGCGGGAAGCTGACCGGCCCCTGCACTTCGGCATCGACGACCAGCCAGGGCTCCTCGAAATCGAGATCGTCGAGGTCCACGCCCAGCGCCTTGCGCACGGTGCTGCGCGCGCCGTCGCAGGCGATCACCCAGCGGGCCGAGGCGCTCTGCCGTTCACCGCCCTCGTCGTAGGACACGGTAACGCCGCCCGCGTCCTGTTCCAGACCGGTGAACGTCGCGCCCAGCTTCAGCGTGACGTTCGCCATGCCGGCGAAGCCTTCGCGCAAGTGGGCTTCCAGCTCGGGCTGGTAGAAGAAGTAGTCGTTCGCCCAGCCGAACGGGCGCGGCTTGCCCACCGTGCCCATATAGCGGATGACGCCGTGATCCGCGCCGACATGGAGGTGCCCGTCAGTGGCGATCATGTCGCCCTCGACCCGGTCGATCACCCCGGCCGACTGGAACAGGCGCATCATCTCATGGTCGAGATGGACCGCACGCGGCAGGGGGTAGTGTTCCAGTTCCCGTTCGAGAACGAGGACTTGCAGCCCTTTCAGGCCGAGAAGGTTCGCGGCCAGCGCGCCCACAGGGCCGCAGCCTACGACAACGACGTCGTACGACATGATTTTCGTCCCTGTTAAAACTCAGTTCGCGGCGGCGGCGACCCCTGCCCCGGCCCCGGCCCCGGCCCCGGCCCCGGCCCCAGCCAAGATGTCACTTGGAGCCTTGTGCAGCTTGCCGCCCTTCATGATCATCTTCAGGCGATCCTTGTCCTGCAGGATCGCAACGTCCTGCGTCGGGTCGCCGTCCACCAGCAGCAGGTCTGCCAGCCAGCCCTCACGGATTACCCCGGTCTCGATGCCCATCAGTTCACCGCCATGCTGGGTCGCCGCCTGCAGCGCCTCGGCGGGAGTGAAGCCGAAGTAATCGACGAAGTGCTGCAGGTCGCGCGCGTTGCGGCCATGCGGGTTGAACGGGAAGCCATAGTCGCCGCCGACCAGCACGCGCACGCCGCGCGCCTTCAGCCGCGGGATCAACTTCGCCTCAAGGTCCATGCGAACCTTTGCGCTCGCCTTCATGTGCGTCATATCGACGTGCGGCGGCGGGTTCGCCTCCAGCGCGGCGACCGAGACACCGGGACCGGGGGCATAGAAGAACCTGTCCTTCTCCGCCGCCATCCGCTCCACCGTCGCTTCGTCGGCGAAGGAGCAGTGGTAGAGGATTCGCGCGCCCGCATCGAGCGCGAGGCCGATCGCCTCGGGCGAATAAGTATGGCAGGCGATCCACATCCCGGCCTCGCGGGTGGCCTGCCCCGCCGCCAGCATTTCCTCGCGGGTATAGAGCACGTCCATCGCGCTGCCGGGCTTGAGCGCATCTTCGCCCGAGACCACGAGCTTGATCGACTTGACGCCCTCGTCCGCGCAATAAGCCACGAACCGGCGCATCGCCTCCGGGCCACGGCCGTTGAACACGTCGCCGGTATCGTCGCCTTCGGGGCTGCGCTCCAGCGTCGAGGGGACGAGGCGCGGGCCGGGCGTATCGCCCTCCTCGATGGCGCGGGCGAGATCCGGCTCGATCATGTCACCCAGGGCACCGGCCGAGTATAGGCTGGTGAAACCGTGTTCGAGCAGCACCCGTGCATTGCGCCAGGCTGCGACCTTCAGTTCGTCATGCGGCAGGATGAACTGGTGGTAGACCTTCTCCAGCGAGGAAGCCCAGGTCAGGTGCGTATGCGCATCGACCATGCCGGGCATGAGGGTCAGCCCACGCCCGTCGATCACCAGATCGGCGGCCTCATCGGCGAGTGCGTCCTCACCCGGCGCGACGCGGGCGATACGCTCGCCCTCGACCAGAACGGAGCCTGTCCGGAGCGCCGAGCCGGTGCCGTCGAAAATGGAAACCTGGCGGATCAGTGCCCGCATCCTGCTCTCCTGCGATCATCGTTATCGCTGGATTGTTAAGCTGCGCAGACCCACAAAGTAAAATAATGATTTTTTGCGATGCTATAGTCTGAAGCTATGGAACCTGCCGAAGCGCGTCCATCATCGCCTGCGCCGGACGAGACAGCGGACGACTGGCTAGCCACAGCACGCCGACGCTGCGTTCACGCACGGCTTCCTCGATCATCACGGCCCGGATGCTGTCATCGGTGACGCCGTCGAGCGCCACGGTTCGCGGCAGTACCGTCACCCGGTCGCTCTCCCTTACGATAGCCCGCGTGGTGAGGAGGGAGTCGCAGCGGATCGTCGTGCGCGGCACCGCCACCCCCGCGGCGATGAACAGCGCGTCGACCTGCCGCCGGAACGCGCCGCGCGCCTCGGGCAGCACCCAGGGGTAGCTCTCGACCTCGCGCAGCGACACGCGGCCCGGCAGCTTCTCGTGCCGGGGGCCGACGATCAGGACGAACGGATCGCTGGCGCACGTGACTTCCTTCATGTCGGCCGGAACGCTTTCGATGCCGGTCGTCACGAAGGCCAGTTCGATCGCCCCTTTGCGCACCATCTCCAGCAGTTCCTCGTCGGGCCGCTCGATGGCGCTGAGCGCGAAGTCGCCGATCGCCTCCTCCACCCGCATGATCGCGCCGGGCAGGAGAGTGAGCAGGGCGCCCGGCGTGCCGCCGATGCGCAAGGGTCCGGCGATGCCGTGGCGCGTGTGCTCGATCTCGGTCACGGCATCGCCCAGCAGCGTCGCCATGGCCTCGGCCCGGCGCTGGAGCACTTCGCCTTCCGGCGTCAGCACGATGCCGCCGCGCCCGCGCTCGAACAGCACGACGCCCAACTTGCGCTCCAGCAGCGAGATGGTGTTCGACACCGAGGGCTGCGAGAGGTTGAGCGCCCGGGCGGCAGCGCTGATCGATCCGGTATCGCAGACCGCGCGGAAGGTCAGCAGGGCACGCGGGTCTATCGCCGCCCTGCTCTTGTTCTCGCCTGCTTCCGCCATTCCGGTACGCCTCTTCCCGCTTCGACGTACCCCTGACCGAGATCACCCGGCGAAGCAATCCATGGCGCGGTACGGCGAGAACAAGACGCTAGAGTCCCGAAAGCTTCCTGCGGATCAGCGCCTTGATCTTCCGGTCCTCGAGAACTCGCCCACCGACGTAGAGCGCGGCGAAGATACCGGCGAAGACATAGGCGGAAGTGGGCGAGTGCTTGTCGTCCTTCTTCTCTTCCTTCTTGTCCTTGCTGTCCTTCTTGGGCTTTTCCGGAGCCGGTGCGCCGAGGAACTTGTCGATCGGGTTCATCGCCGGCGCGGCCTTGTCCTTTTTCTCGTCTTTCTTTTCCGAGGCTTCGGCTGCGGGCTTTTCCAGCTTGCCGAGCGCTATCGTCAATTGCCCGAAGGCGAGGAACAGCAGCGGCGCCAGGAAGCAGAACAGCAAGGCCCGGCTGGTCATGTGCCAGCGCAGTACCGACCCGCCCGCGCCGTTCTCGATCCGGAGCGTGCCGCCGTCGAAGACCGACATCCTGTCCTGCGCGGCCTGATCGCGCTTGGTGAAGGTCAGCGTGTCGCCGCCGCGTTCGTGGCTGGTGCCGCTCTCGAAGAACAGGGGTGTGAGGCGGTCGAAGGCATCCTCGCGCGACTGTCCGGGCGCGAGCGGCAGGCTGCCCCTGACATGCCAGATCCAGTCGATGAAACGCGCGTTCATGGTATCCCTTTCGGCACGGCCACAAGGGCCGCCCAAGTCCGTGGACTGCATTTGCATGGGAGGAGAGCCACGCCCGATGCGGGCGGTCACTTGGCCGGAACCGCAGTGGCGCGGGTGCCGCCGAAGCGCTCCTTCAGGGTCCTCCAGCCTTCGGTGAAGGGGAAGGTCATCTGCTCACGGATGCCCATGCGGCGGCCGCCTTCCATGCCCAGCAGCTCCGCCTCGCCGTCGACGCAAGTGCCGAAGATGCGGTCGATGAAGATGTAGGTGTTGGTGAAGTTGCTGCGGCTCGCCTCGAAGTCCTGCGAGTGGTGGAGGCTGTGATGCTCGGTCGTGTGGAACAGGAAGCGCCACCAGCGGGGCGAATTGAAGCGCACGTTGATGTGCTGGTAGCTGCCGACCGCCATACCGATCGCCCCGGCCAGCAGGAACGCGCGCGGCAGGAAGTCGAAGAACCCACCGACGCCCAGCCCGATCAGGAACAGTTCTACCGGGTTGCCGACCGCACCCTTGTTGATGTTCAACTGGGTGATGTAGTGATGAACCGAATGCGGCAGCCACAGCGGATACCAGTTGTGCATCCCGCGATGCATCCAGTACTGCCCGAAATCGAAGATGAACGAGATCAGGAAAGCCTGCAGCAGCAGCGGCAGCCCGGTGAACCAGGCGAACTTGTCCCAGTGGAACGCGCCCTGGATCGCCTCGATCATCACGCCGTCGCCGATGTAGCCGTCGACGATGCGCAGGATCGTATAGCCGAGGCCGACGTAGAACAGGTCGGTCGCCAGTTCCTTCCACGTGAGGTTCCAGCTTTCGTAGCGCGGGAAGGCCCATTCGAGGCCGAGGAGAAACAGACGGAAACCGATGCCGATGCCGATCGCTGTCGATGCCTTGGCGATGGAATTGGGAGCGTAGTACCAGAACGCGATCAGCGCGAAGAGCACCGTTGGCTGGAACCAGGTAAAGACGAACTGCTTCACCGGACCGCCTTCGACCCTGCCGATATTCTCCCAGCCGACAGTGACTGGTGCCTGTGTTCCGATCAATCTCTTACCTACGCGAACCCCGTCCATGCGCCTGCCCTCGTAATATTTGACCACCCATGTCAGTAATACTTATTTCAAACATGGTAATACGGGATGGCGGCGTCGTCTATGCCCTTTCTGCAATGCAGCACGAAATCTACGCTACTGTACGAAAAAGCGTCGGCCGGACCTTCCGCATAGTTAATTACTCCGGGTCAGCAATATAGCCTTGCCCTGACGGGCCATCAAAGAGATTTCTCTGAGAAACAGGCAAATCCTGTATTCCCGAAGCAATTAGGGCAATCGAATAATGACTTGGGAGATCGGCACCCGTGTAATGTTCCGGTCTCTGGAGAACATGCAATCCGCCTCATCTCGTCGTTACGAACCATGTGCGGCACCGGGAAGCAGCATGGCGCCGCCTCCGGGTGAGCGGCTCTTTCGACATGCCGATTCGCTGCCGGGCAGCCACTCGAGAGAGCCCCGGACCGGCACCACGGCGCCGAAACGCCAGGTGCGCGGCTGCGTCACTGCGCGGCCAGCATGTCCTCGCCCAGATCGAAGCGGTTGCCGGGATGCTCCAGTCCGAGGTGGTCCCGGAGGGTCGTACCCGCGTACTCGCTGCGAAACAGCCCGCGCCGCTGCAGTTCCGGCACGACGCCTGAAAGGAACCGCTCCGCCCCTCCCGGCATGTAGGGCGGCATGACGACGAAGCCGTCGGCGCCCTTCTCGCGGACCCATTGCTCCATCCTGTCCGCCACCGTCGCGGGCGAGCCGACGAACTTCGCGAAGGCGAGGCCCTTGGCATAGCTGCGGCCGAGATCACCCAGCGTCATGCCCTGCTCCATCGCGCTCTTGAGCACGACTTCGAAGCGGCCCTTGCTGCCACGTATGCGATCGCGGATATCGGGCACCGGCGCATCGGCCGGGTGGGCGGACAAATCGTAGTTCATGCTCCCCGACATGAAGCTGAGCCCTGCCTCGGGATGGATCAGCGCGTCGAGTTGGGCTTCGAGTTCGAACGCGTCCTCGTCGGTGTCCGCGATGATCGGAACCACCCCCGGCAGCACCTTGACCGCATCGGGAGACCGCCCGGCGGCCACGACCTGGGCCTTGAAGTCGGCGTAGAACGCCTGCGCCTTGGCCAGCGTCGACTGCACCGGGAAGATCACTTCGGCATTGCGCGCGGCCAGCGACTGGAACGCCCCGGAGACACCGGCCTGGATCAGCACCGGATGCCCCTGCGGCGGCCGCACCGCGCCGAGCGGCCCTTTGACCTGGAACCACGTGCCGCGATGATCGGCGTAGTGGATCCGCGACGGATCGGCATAGCGCGCGCTCGCCTTGTCGGCGGTGATCGCGTCTTCCTGCCAGGTGTCCCACAGCAGGCGCACGACGTCGATGAACTCGGCGGCGCGTTCATAGCGCTCGGCGTGCCCCAGATGCTCCGCCCGGCTGAAGTTGCGCGCCTCGCCGTCATTGACGGAGGTGACCGCGTTCCAGGCCGCGCGCCCCTTGCTGAAGTGGTCGATCGACGCGAACATGCGCGCGGCGTGATAAGGCTCGGAATAGCTGGTCGAGATCGTCGCCCCCAGCCCGATCCGGTCCGTCGTCATGGCCAGTGCCGAAAGCAGGGTCAGCGGCTCGACGTGGATCGCGGGCCGCAGCCTGACGGCGGCCTCGAACGAACTGCCGTAGATGTCGTCGATCGACAGCTTGTCGGCCACGAACACCATGTCGAGCTTCGCCTGTTCCGCCGCCTGCGCGATCCGTGCGTAGTTGGCGACGTCGAAGGGATCGCCATGCTCGGCCAGCGGATGGCGCCAGCCGGCAAGATGTGAGCCCGACAGCGAAAGGAACAGGGCGAGATGCACGGATCGACTCCTCAGATTGCCGGGATGACCTGCGGACCGAAGCCGCACGGGACAATCGAGTTGGTCGCCGCGACCTATGAGTTGTTCTGAACGGTGGCGCCGACGGGCAGAAAGCAGGTGACTTGCCGCCGCATCGTCATGGCAAGCGCAGCGACTCAATCCTGCGCGGAGTGACGCGGCAAAGCGCCACGCTTTACCGCATGCAAAACCCGCAACGACAGTCGAAATTCAGAGAAAGACAATCCAATCAAGTAGAAGCAATACTACATGATGTTAACCAATATCAGTTGATCTACATAATAAGTCATTTCGCCGCACACCGACAAACATACTCTAACATATATCGTCATGTGCCCCTAACTTCCCCCGGTGCTATTGATTCGCCGCAAGCAGATCTGGTCGCCAAGTAGCTATACGTAGCGATTATCATTCAAGGTCGATTTCCCATCAACATCGATCCACCATCCGCATGTGCGGACAAGGGGGAGGAGGGGCCTCATGCCTATCGTACCGACCTATCCCGGCGTCTACGTCGAGGAACTGGGCAGCGGCGTGCGTCCGCTGGCCGGCGTACCCACCGCGATCGCCGCCTTCGTCGGCTATACCGCGCGCGGGCTCGACAACCGGGCGACGACGATCTTCAGCTACGCCGACTACGAGCGCGAATTCGGCGGCCTCGCCGCCAACAGCGAGCTGAGCTATTCGGTCCAGCAGTTCTTCCAGAACGGCGGCGGACAGGCGATCGTCGTGCGCGTGCCCAAGAGCGACGGGGTCGCCGCGCAGGTCAACCTCAAGGAAGGCGTCGCCAACGCCGCCAAGGTCAGCTTCACCCTCACCGCGACCAGCAAGGGCGACTGGGGCAACGGGATCGTCGCCGACGTCGATTACGACGGGGCATCGGCCAGCAACTTCAACCTCACCCTGACCGATCTCGGCAGCGGCGCCGTCGAGCGCTGGGGCGACCTCAGCGTATCGACCGCCTCGCCCCGCTTCGTGGAGGCGGTGCTCAACGACCCGGCCAACGGCTCGCGCCTCGCCACGGCGAAAGTCCCCGCCGCGAGCCCCGGCGCGCGCCCGGCCGAGAGCGGGATCGTCGGCACCGACTTCACCGTCACCTCCACCGGGATCACCGGCCTCGCCAACGACAAGGCGTACAAGGTCCGGGTCACCGCCAACCGGCCCAGCGGCCCCGTCACCGCGCTCGAAGTCACGCTGATCAAGCAGGCCGAGACACTGCCCACCTCGGTCGTGGCGCTGGCCCGGCTGCTGGAGCGGCGCTTCAACGAGGCGCTGGCCGCCGCACTGCCCGGCGCGGCCGTCGCCGTCGGCGTCACCGGATCGGGCAAGGCCTTGCGCATCGCCCCGATGTTCGACCCGGCCTTGCTCCCCGCGGCCGTGGACACCACGCTTTCGCTGGCGGACAGCGCCCCGGCAGGCGCCCTCGCTATGCTCAAGCTGCCTGCGGCGAACTTCAACGTCGGTCGCTACCGCCTCGGCACCGGCACAGCCGAAGCCGCCCAGCGCAACCCCGTCCCCGGCGCCGACGGCACCCAGCTGCCGCAGAGCGCCGACGTGATCGGCAGTCCGTCCGCCTTCACCGGCATCCATGCGCTGGAAAAGGCGGACATCTTCAACATCCTCGTCCTGCCCGACGCCACCCGCGCCAGCCCCGGCGATCCCAATGCGCTCGATACCGGGCTGGACCCGAACGCCATCTATCAGGCCGCGCTCGACTATTGCACCAAACGCCGCGCCTTCCTGCTGATCGACCCGCCGCCGACCGTGAACACCGTCGATCGCGCGTTCGAGTGGATCTCCTCGGGCCTCACCGTCAAGGGCGCCAACGCGGCCACGTATTTCCCCCGCGTGCGGATGGCCGATCCCCTCAACGACTTCCAGCTGCGCACCTTCGGCCCGTCCGGCGCGATCGCCGGGCTCTATGCCCGCACCGACGCCGAGCGCGGCGTGTGGAAGGCCCCCGCCGGAACCGATGCGCAGCTGCGCGGGGTGCGCGGGCTCGTCTACAAGCTGTCCGATTCCGAGAACGGGCTGCTCAACCCGCTGGGCCTCAACTGCATCCGCGCGCTGCCGGTCTACGGCACGCTCTCGTGGGGGACGCGCACCCGCGTCGGCTCCGACGTGGAGGCAAGCCAGTGGAAGTACGTCCCCGTCCGGCGCCTTGCCCTGATGATCGAGGAAAGCCTGTTCCGGGGCACCCAGTGGGTCGTCTTCGAGCCGAACGACGAACCGCTGTGGGCGCAGATCCGGCTGAACCTCACCACCTACATGCACGGCCTGTTCCGCCAGGGCGCGTTCCAGGGCCAGACCCCGCGCGATGCCTACCTCGTCAAGTGCGACAAGGAGACGACCACGCAGGCCGACATCGACCGGGGCATCGTCAACATCCTGGTCGGGTTCGCGCCGCTCAAGCCCGCGGAATTCGTCATGATCCGCATCCAGCAGCTGGCCGGTCAGGCCGCTTCGTAATCGGCAAGGGAGGAGTTGCCCGATGGCCCAGTTCAACGTCAACGCCCAGCGCTTCGACCCGTACAAGAACTTCAAGTTCCGGGTGAAGTGGGACGGCCGCTATGTCGCGGGCGTCAGCAAGGTCAGCGCGCTCAAGCGCACCACCGAAGTGGTCAAGCATCGCGAGGGGGGCGACCCCTCCTCCAGCCGCAAGTCCCCCGGCCGCAGCGAGTTCGAGGCCGTCACCCTCGAACGGGGCGTCACCCACGACGTCGAGTTCGAGCGGTGGGCCAACAAGGTCTGGAACTTCGGTTCCGCCCTCGGCGCCGAAGTCTCGCTCGCCGACTTCCGCAAGGACATCACCATCGAACTCTACAACGAGGCAGGGCAACCGGCGATCGTCTATCGCCTGTTCCGCTGCTGGATCAGCGAGTTCCAGTCGATGCCCGATCTCGACGCCAACGCCAACGCGGTGGCCATCCAGCACATCAAGATCGAGAACGAAGGCTGGGAGCGCGACTACGCGGTAACCGAGCCTTCCGAACCGAGCTTCGTCGAACCGCAGTAAGGCCATGTCCACGAACCCGGTCGAGGGACTGCTCGCACTTTGGGAGGCGGGCACGAACCCGCTCGCCCTGCTGAGGGCCGCCGAGCCCGGTGCCGGGGATGATGCCCTTGCACGCCTTCCCGTCGGCGCGCGTGACGGGAAGCTGATCGCGCACCAACGGCGACTGTTCGGCCCGGCCATCGAGGCGACCTTGCCCTGCCACGCATGTGGCGAGACGGCGGAAGTCACGCTCGATGCCGACAGCCTGCTGGCGATGATCCCGCAACGGAGCGCGCCGATCTCGGTGACGACCGGCGCGTGGCGGATCGAGGCCCGCCCCGCCGACAGCCACGACATGGCGGCGCTGGCGATGAAGGAGCCCGAAGCGGCCGAGCGCGCCCTCCTCGCCCGCGTGGTGACGCTCTGCACCCGCGATGGTGCGCCCGCCGATCCCGCGAACCTCCCGCCCGAAGTTGTCGCCGCGATCGAGGATGCGCTGGAAGCTGCCGATCCGCTGGCGGCGATCACGCTGCTCGTCGCCTGCCCCCATTGCGGCGCGAGCATTCCGGCGCTGCACGATCCCGCGCATCACTTCGCCCGTTCGGTCGCCGCCGAGGCGCGGCGGCTGCTGGCGGAAGTCGCCGCGCTCGCCCGTGCCTATGGCTGGCGAGAGGCGGACATCCTGGCGATGACCCCGCAGCGCCGCGCGGCCTATCTGGAGCTGGCAGCGTGAGCCGCTATCTCGCCACCCTCGCCGCCCGCGCCTCGGGCCGCGTGGCGCTGCTCTCCCCGCGCCCGCGCACGCTTTACGAGGGCGGCGGGGAAGATATGGCCTTCGAGGAACCGGCGCAGCCGATCGCCGGGAGCGTGCAGCCTATACCGCGCACGGTCATGGACGCGCCCTCCGCCCCAAGGGAAAGCACGGCGCCGCGCCCGGGCACCACGGCCCCCGCCGCCGCGCCGACAATCCGGCAGGGTTCGGTGGTGCAGGTTACGCAAGTGCTTACGTCCGCTGAGAATCCGGAACCGCGCTTCCGTTCTCAGGCCGTGCCGCCAATCCAGACGGCGATACCGAGTGGCGAACGTCCTGCGATACCGCAGCCCCCTGCCGATCCCGGCCATACGCCTGCGCTCACGCCTCCCCCGGCCCAAGCGCCTGACCGCCCGGCTCCCCGCCTCGTGCCCAACTCGCCCTCCACGAACCTCCAGACCTCCGAACGCACGGTGCTGCAGGAGATCGTGCGCCACGTCGAAGTCCACGCACGCGCCGGCACAACGCCCGGCCCGGACGTTCAGGCGCCCCCGCCGCGCCGCGCTGAACCCGCTCCTCGGCCGCTCGTGCATGCGATACCCCGGCCCACGCCCGCCGTTCCGCAACCTCGCCAACGCTCCGTTTCGACGCCCCGAGGCGAGCCGCCGGTCATCATCCGGATCGAGCGCATAGACGTCCATGCGGTGCCCCCGCCCCCCGTTCCCCCGCCCGCACGGCGCCAGCCTGCCTCGCCTGCGCCGTCGCCCGGCCCCTCGCTCGCAGAGTTCCTTTCGGGCGGGGAGCGCGCACGATGAGCACGCCTTTCGCCATCGCCGGAGTCACCGCCGTGCTGCGCCAGCTCGTGGTGGAGGGCCTTGCGCTCGACAAGGCAGGCGACGCGGTCGGCACCATCGGCGTCAGTGCCGGGCCGCCCGACCTCGTCGCCAAGCCCGGCCAGCCCGAGCCGACGCGGGTGAACCTCTATCTCCATCAGGTCACGCCCAACGCGGCCTGGCGCAATCTCGGGCTGCCTGGGCGCGACAGCGGCGGCGACCTCGTCTCCGCACCACCGCTGGCGTTCACGCTGCACTACCTCGTCACGACCTTCGCGGCGGAGATGTTCGTAGCCGAAGTCCTGCTCGGCCACACCTTGCGCATCCTCGGCGAGAACGCGGTGCTAACGCGCGAGGCCGTGCGCCGCGCACTGGTGCCCACGGCGGCGAGCCCGCTCGCCACGGCGCTGGAGAACTGTGGGCTCGCCGACCAGATCGAGCTGGTCAAGCTGACTCCCACCGCCGTCGCGCTGGAGGACATGTCGCGGATCTGGTCGGCATTCCAGGCGCATTACCGCACCACCGTCGCCTACGAAGCGAGCGTCGTGCTCATCGATCCGCGCGCGAAGGGCCGCACCGCCCTGCCCGCCACTGCCCGCGCCGTCTTCGGCGAGACGCTGGCGCTGCCCGAGATCGCGCGGGTCGGCCTCGCCGATGATCCGAGCGCGGCGGTGACCACCGAGGACACGCTGGCGATCGCCGGCCTGCGCCTGCTCGCCGCCAGCGGCGCCGTGGTCCGCATCGGCGCCACCGACCACGCGCCCGCCTCCGATTCCCGCGCCCACATCCTGAACGTGGACCTCGCCGCCGCCCCTCGCCCGCGCGCCGGAGTGCAGAGCGTCACCGTCATCCACCCGCGCCAAATGGGCGATCCGGCCACCGCGCACGAAGGCGTGTTCTCCAACGCCGCCGCGCTGATCCTGCGCCCGGTGGTGAACACCGTCTCCGCCGCCAATTCCGCGACGCGGACCATCGACGGCATCGTTTACGCCGACGGCACACTGACGGTCACCGCCGCCCGCGCCATCGGCCGTGACCAGCGGGTCGAAGTGCTGCTCAACGAGCGCGGCGCTCCCGCCTCGCGGCCTCCACGCGGCTATGCCATCGCCGCTCCCGCCGCCAATGGCCTAGCCGAAAGCGTGGACGAGGCTGCGCAGATCGCAATCCCCTATCGCGCCATCGCGCGCGGCGACTACCTCGTGCGCCTGCGCATCGACGGCGCCGAGAGCCTGCTCACCCCCGGCGGCGACGGCCGCTTCGCCACCCCGCTGGTAACGATATGAGCGCCCCGTCTCTCGCCGGCGAGATCGCCGTGATCGAAGCGCACCTCGCGCTTGCCGCCGCGCGAACGGGCGAGCAAATCGCAGCCTCCGAAGCTGCATTGAAAACGGCGCAGGAGGACGCCCATCCCGGTGGGCCGGCAAGGCGTCTCGCCGAGCACCTTGGCCTCACCGCATTCGCTCGTGACTGCCTGCTGTTGGCCGCTATGCCGCACTTGAGTGCGCGCTCCGTGCCGCTCTGTGCCGCCGTGACCGGCGACCCGCAAGGCCGCATCACCGCCGCCCTCGCCATGACGGTACTGCCGGAGGCGGCATGGTCGGCGCTGCGTCCCGACGCCCCGCTGCGCGCGTTGCGGTGCCTGCGCCTCGCCGATCCCGACCGACCGACCCTCTCCGAACTCCTGATCGACGAACGCATCCTCCTCGCGCTGCTGGGAGAGGACACGCTTGACGAACGCCTCGCCCCACTCGTCCGCCCGGTGGTGGCGGGCGCGGAAATCGGCCCTTCCGGCCGCGCGCTGGCGGAGCGGCTGGTCGAACGCTGGTGGACGATGCGCGCGGGCGGCGAGACTCCCGCGATCCGCCTGCATCACGGCGAGCCCGCCGACGCCCGGCTCATCGCCCAGACCGCTGCGACCCGGCTAGGGCGCCGCCTCCATGTTCTCGGCGCGGCGAACCTGCCGCCCACTCCCGCCGAGCGCCACGGTTTCGCAGCCCTGTGGCGACGAGAGGCGCTGCTGGGCGGCCTCGCGCTGCTGATCGAGCTGCCCGAAGACATCGCCCCCGAACAGGCGGCGCTCGCCGCCGATCTCGTCGATCGACTGGACGATTGCATCATCGTCAGCGGCGGCGCGGGGGCGCTGCCATGCCGCCGCCCCTTTGTCTCCGCGACACTGCAAGTGCCTGAAGCCCCCGAGCGCCATGCCCTCTGGACCCGGGCGCTGGGGCAGGCTCAGACCGCCAGGCTCAACGGCGCGAGCGAAGCCCTGGCCAGCCAGTTTGCCATCGGCCCGACCGCGATCGCGCGCCTCGGCCCGCTGGCCGAAGGGCTGGACCGCGAAGCCGCGCGCGACCTGCTCCACCGCGAGGCCCGCGCCCATGCGCAGGCGCGTATCGCCGCCATCGCCGAAGTCATCCACCCCGTCGCCACGTGGGACGACCTCATCGTTCCCGCGGAACTCAAGACCGCGCTGCACGCCATCGCCGCGCAAGTGCGGTACCGCCGCCACGTCCACGAGGACTGGGGCTTCGCCGCGCGCGGCGGGCGCGGCCTCGGCATCGCGGCGCTGTTCGCGGGCTCCAGCGGCACCGGCAAGACGATGGCCGCCGAAGTCATCGCCGCCGACCTCGGCACCGACGTGGTTCGCGTCGATCTGGCGGGCGTCGTCAGCAAGTACATCGGCGAGACCGAGAAGAACCTCTCACGCGTCTTCGCCGCCGCCGAGGGCAGCGGCGCGGTGCTGCTGTTCGACGAGGCCGACGCGCTGTTCGGCAAACGCAGCGAAGTCGGCAGCGCGCACGACCGCTACGCCAACATCGAAGTCAGCTACCTCCTGCAGCGCATGGAGAGCTACACCGGCCTCGCCATCCTCACCACCAACCAGCGCGAATCGCTGGATGCCGCGTTCTTCCGCCGCCTGCGCTTCGTGGTGGCCTTCCCCTTCCCCGACGAAGCGCTGCGCCGGACCGTCTGGGAACGCGCCTTCCCGCAAGCCACGCCGACCGAAGGGCTGGACTTCGACCGCCTCGCGCGCCTCAACGTCGCGCCCGGCAACATCCGCAGCATCGCCGTCAACGCCGCGTTCCTCGCCGCTGCGCAAGGGGACGCCGTGGAGATGCGCCACGTGCACGAAGCCGCCGTGCTCGAATGCCGCAAGCTGGAGCGGCCGGTCACTTCGGCCGAACTGGGAGGCTGGCTGTGAGCCGCGTGGCGATCGAGGTCGGCCAGTTGGTCTTCCACGGCCTCAACGCCGATGAGGCAGGGCGCGCCGGGGCGGCCTTCTCCTCCGAGCTTGAGCGTCTCGTCGGCCAGCGCGGCCTGTCGCGCGCCGCAGCGCCGCCGCGTCTTCCCGCCCGGCCCCGCCCCGAGGACATCGGCCGCGCCGCCGCCGCCCGCGTCCATGCGGGGATCGCGGGCCAAGGCCGCGCGCCATGAGCGAACGCGCCGCCCCTTCCCCGACCGAGAGCGTGAGCGCGCCGCGCGAGGCCGCGCAAGGCGCGCTCGCCTGCCTCGCCCCGGCTCTCGGCCTTGCGGCGAACGAGGTCGATCTCCGGCTCGATCGCGAGGGCGACCGCCTGCTGGCCGATGCCGGGGCGCGCGGCGCGGCGCGGGGCAATGTGGTGTGGCTGCGCGGCTACGATCCGGCATCCGAGGCGAGCCGCCTGACGCTGGCGCACGAACTTGTCCATGTCGCGCAAGGCCGCCTGCATTCCGCGACACCGCCGTCGCCGCTTGCCGCCGAGCGCGAGGCAGAGCGCTTGGCCGCAACCCTGCTCGGCGGAGGCATGGCGCCGCGCCCGCGTGCGGCGACCGGCGGCGCGCTGCATTTCGACGGGGCCGAGCCGTCACCCGCACGCAGTCTGGAAGACGTTGTCGAGGCCAATTACCGGGACGAGCGCGAGGACATGGTTCGCCTGCTCGCGCAGGAAACCCCGTCCGCCGATGCCGTGACCCGCGTGCTGGACCTGCTCGCGCCGCTGCCTTTCGAGACGGCGCGGGTGCTGGCGGCGCAGCTGGGCACCGGGCCGCTCGCCGCGCTCGCGAACGGCTTTGGCGATGATCATGCACGCAGCCATCGGCGCGAGGTTCTGGCCGCAGCGGAATCGTTCACCACGGACATGCTGGACCGCGCCGACAACGGCCATCGCATCTTCCGGGCGATGCGGCTCGACCCCGGCTCGCTCAGTCCGGCCGAACATCACGCCGCCGTCACCACGCTGCGCCGCGTGCCGATAAGCCAGCTCACGCGCCTCGAAGGCGGCGATAACGGCGCGGACCTGCGCGCCTTGCGCACAACCGCCATGCCCGAATACGGCCGCGAGGAGGCCGGCCGCCGGGCCGCGCGCACCGAAGCGGGACGGCGTGCGGCCGCGCCCGACCTCACCCGGCGCGAAGAGGACTTGCGCCGCACGCTCTCCATCATGCTCACCGACGCCAGCCGCGAGGACGCCCGTGAGGCGCTTCGGCTGCTGGCTGAAAACCCCGCACTCGCGGTGCCGGACCCGCGCTTCTCGGGCGCACCGACACCTGCACCGGACGCCGCCCTGCCCCCCTTGCCGGAAAGCAGCCTGCAGAGCGTCATCGCCCGGCTTGACGGCGCAGGCATCGTCGATCGCTGGATCGGCGCGCTCGAACCCGTCGACCGCCGGGGCGAGACGCCCGAAGCGCGCGGCTTCGCGATGCTCGTCCGCACCCGGCGGCCGGACAGGACCATGGCCCGGATGCGTACCCTGCTGAGCCGCAGCTTCTTCGACTGGGCAGTGCGGGACTGGGAGGCCTCGCTCGCCTGGGACATGCTGCGCGCCATGCCGCCCGCCGAGCAGGCGCGCTTCCAGTCGCTCGACGAGGGCCGCCTCTACCTGCGGCTGATCGAGGAACTGCCGGACGACCTGCGCGCCGAAGCCGCCATGGCCGGGCTTATCGTGGTTCGCGGCGAAGACGGCTCCCTGTCCGACCTCACCGCAGAGGCGGGCGCGCTGCTGGAAGGACAGGCCGAACTGATCGCCGCCGCCCGCGCCTTCGACGACAGCGCCGAGGCGGCCTATCGCCTGTTCGTGCGACTGGCCGCGCTCGCCGTGCCGGCTCCTGCCCACGCGCCACCGGAAGGAACCGCGGCCACGTCCACGCGCCCGGCGCCCGGCTTGTCCGTCCTGCAGGCCGTCGTGCGAAGGCTTGACGTCCTGGGCCTGATGCGCCGCCTGTTCTCCGCCCTCTCCGACGGGGTGAAGCAGGACCGGCGCTACTGGAACGACCTCGCCACTGTCCTCGGCGCCCGCGATCCGGCGTTCAATCGCAAGGACCTGCGGCGGCTGCTCCACGTCAGCACCTTCCTGTGGATCATTACCATCGACGAGGTGACGTTCGAGGAGGCGCTGTTCGCCTTCCACATCCTGCGCGCCCTGCCCGAGGACCAGCGCCGCGCCTTCGAGCTCGAGGATCGCGGCGCCTATGCCGCCCGGATCGCCGGGGCACTGTCGCAGTCGATGCTCCACGAGGCAGGGCTGTCGTTCGCCTTCACCCGCCCTGACGAGCGCGGGGAAACCCCGCTGCGCCGCCAGCTGGCCGACCCGGCGGCATGGGACGGGACGAACCCTGCCGATCTGGCGCTGCTGGTCCAGATGGGCATCACGGCGGGCGACTTTGACTGGATCTTCGAGCAGTCGCACCGCCAACGGGCCTGGACCCGCGAGGCGCTTGGGGCGCTGGTCGAACGTTTCGCGCTCTACGACCCGCGCGTGGGGCGCACGTTCCCGCGCCCACACACGGTCAGCGCCGCACGGAGCAGCCGCCACCTGCTGGCGATGCTGTTCGGCACCGGCGCCTACGAACTGGAGGAGTACACCCGCCCTGTCCACGGCACCGACCCCTTCACCGGGGAACCCGCGACGTATGCCGAGACCACCGGGCTCAGGGTGACCGTCGACCTCGAACAGCTGGAGGGCAACGCCGGGGCTCCGCTCTACACCGGCGCGGTGCTGGCGCGGTCGCCGGGCGAGCGGATTTCCATCGGCTCGGACAACCGCGAGGCGGCGCTCGCCCAGCCCAACGTCGTCGATATCGAGATCAACGAGCCCGCCGGTTTCATGCGCGTGCGGGCCAGCCGGATCGCGCTCACCCGGTTCGCCTCCGTCTCGACCGGATCGACGCTGCGCGCGGGGGCGGTCTCGCTCACCGACCTCGATTTCGCGATCACCTTCGCGCCAGAGGACTTGCGGGCGCCGCGTGCCGGGCGCTTCCATGTGGACGACGTCTCGCTCGACGAGATCGTCCACACCCGCGCGGGGGACGCCGAACCGACCGGCCTGCGCCGCCTCGGCATCGCGGGAGTCGATGCCAGCGCCAGTTTCCAGACCGCACCGCTGCCCGATTCCCCGGTCCTGGGCCATGTGCTCGGCCTGTTGTGGGACCTAGCGCTCAACCGCGACGCGCTGACCGAGCGGGCGGCGGCAAACACCTCGCTGGGCACCGCGACCATCTCGGTCGGGCGCATCGACGCGCAGGGCCTGCACATGGGCGACCTGCGCGTCGCCAGCCTCTCGGTCGAGGGCTTCACGGCGGCGGCAGGCGGCAACCGCGCGGCGGCGCTGCGCGCGCAGATCTTCGTCCTCGACGCGCGGATCGAACGGGCGCGCGCCGCCGCTCCTGAACAGGTCGCTGGGCTGGTCGCCGATCGCGAGGAGTTGCGGCCCCGGCTCGCCGCACTGGAGCCGCTGGAGGCGGAAATGCTGGGGCTCATGGCGCGGCTGCAGGCAGGGCATCGCCTGAGCCCCGCCGAGCAGGCACGGCTCGACACCTTGCAGGCCGAGACGGGCGTGGGCGGTGTCGGCGGCCTGTCCATCGCCATTGCGCGGGTCAGCGTCGACGGCGTGGACGGCCCGGTCCGCCTTGGCCATGCGGAACTGACCGGCATACGCGGCGGCGGCGACACCGCCGCGCTGGCCTTCCGCCAGATGACCAGCGAGGAGGCGATCCGCCGCTTCGTCAGCGCCGGTCCCCCTTCGCCCGCACGCCTCGGCACAGCGGCGAGCGGGCCGAGCGTGAGCGCCGACGACTTCACCCTGCGCGACCTCGCCCTGCCCGCGACGATCCCCACGCTCGCCGCGATCGAGGCGCAGTTGCGCGCCGATCCGCCTCCTCTGCCCGCCGAGCGCGAGCACCTGCTGCGCCTGCGCCCGCTGGTCGGTCGCTACGAGGAACTGCGGAGCCGTTCGCTCGGCATCGGCGTGCCGGAAGGACTGGCCCGCTCGCCGCAGGACCAACGCGAACTGCTGGAAGTGTCGCGCCAGCTGGGCGAACTGCTCGACATCCGCGTGCGCGAAGTCACCGTGACCGGACCGACCATCTCGGCAGGCGGCGGCGAGGCGTTTTCCGCGCGGATCGGGGCCAGTTCCGTGGCGGTGCGCGGCATCCACGGCGCTGGCATCACCGAGCGCGAGGGACAGGCCCTCACCCTCTCGGGTGTCAGCGCCGGGTTGCGGGTGGCTACCGATGGGCTGCATGTCGAGGGGCTCGTGGTGCGCCAGCTCGACTTGCAGGCCCTCGACTACAACAACGGCACCCATCACATCTGGGCGGATGGCCTGAGCACCGCGCGCGACATCACCGCCGACATCCTGCTGCGCCGCCGCACCGGAGAGAACGGCGGCATCGATTTCCGCAACATCCACATCGAGACCTTCCGCATCGGCCGGATCGAAGGCAGCGGCCTCGGCTACGAGAAACTGGTTGCCGGCAGCAGTTCGTACCGGGTCGAGATCACCTCCGGCGCCCTGCTCGGGCTGGCGCTGCGAGGGTTCGACATCGACCTCGGCGGCGAGGAGACGCGGATGTCCGGCGCCATCGAGGTCGCCGGGTTCGACCAGATGCGCTTCCGTTTCGCGATGGGCCGGATGCTGGAGGCCGACGGCCAGCTCGATCGGCCGGAAGGGGCCGAGCGAGCGCCCCGCGCGGTCAGCGTCGACATGGCCAGCGACGGCACGATGACCGTCGCCCTCGATGCCCTCGTCGCCTCCGACACCGACGTCACCTATCGCGGCGCGGACGGACGCAGCGGCGGGGGCATGCATATCACGCGCGGCGACGTGTCCGGGCAGGTCGTCCTGGCGGGCGGCGACACGCGGATCAATGCGCTGCGGCTCGACAGCCTGACCTTCAGCCGCATCCGCTGGCACACCGCCGACGGCACCACGATCCGCGCCGACGGCCCGACGGTGGCCACCGGCGTGCGCTTCTCCGGCCGCTATTCCTCGCTGGCGGACGAGCGCAGCGAATTCGCGATCGACAGCCTCCATGTCGACCGCATCAGCGCCGCGCGGATCGTCGTCGATGCCGGTTCGCTGCACCTGGAACTGCCCGAGGCCGCACCGGGCGGGCGCTTCGTGCCGGGAGAGGCGGCGACGCTGTCCGACATCAACGTCCACAACCTGCTGATCGGCCTCGGCGGCGCGGCGACCACCATCGGGCCGACCGCCGGTGCAGCAAGGGCGCTCGGCTCGATCGGCTCGGTGGAGACCGACTTCCTCGTGCGCTACGGCGAACAACTGCGCGCGAGCGGCATGCTGAACGCGGGAAGGATCGACTTCGTCTTCGATCCCGGCGGTGCGATCGAGGGACGGGCTACGGGAATCTCGGGCGCTGGCACGGTCCACTACGGAGACGGCACCGGGCCGGGTGTCGATCTCGGCTATGGGTTCCGCAACTTCGACACCGGGCTGATCCGCTATTCCGGCAATGTCGTCTCGATCGGCGCGAACGGCAGCGCGCCGCTGCATCTGGACAGCCTGAACCTCTCCCAGCTGGAGCTTTCGGGACCGTCGATGCAGATCCTCGCCCCCGACACCAGCGAGATCACGGTCAGCGACATCACCGCGCGGCTCTCGGTGCACCTGCATCCCACGCCCGCGGCAGCGGCGGCTGCAGGCACGCCCTACGAACGCATCGTCATCGACGAACTGCGCCTTGGCCAGGTGGCCGCCTCGGGGATGCGTATTCACCTTGCGAGCCTCGACCTCTGGCTGGACCTGCCGGAGAGCGAGCCCTTCACGGTCGGCCCTGTCCTTGTCGGCCGCCCTGCCGATCCCGCCACCAACGAGCCGCTGGAGATCGTGCCCTCCACCGGAGGCACCGCGATCACCGGGATCGTGCGCGCCGAAGCACTTCACACCGAGCGGCTGCAGGCGCAGCTGGTCGGCTCGCTCAATGCCCGCATGGCCTTCGATGCCGACGTGCTTCAGGCGAACCTCGCGGGCGACGGGCCGATGAGCATCGACCTCCTCAACTGGTCCGCCACCCAGATCGTCGGCTACGTGATGGGCGATCCCGACCAGCGCATCCGCGTACGCCGGGGAGCGGGCGGCACCCGGCACGACATGTTCGGCGAAGGCACCGGCATCGGCGGCGATCGACTGTCCTACAACGCGGCGGAAGGCGGCCACGTCACCCTCGCCGGCCTCAACGCACGCGGCCTGCGCTACGACGACGAGGGTGCGGGCATCCACCTCGACATCCGCCGCATCGAGTCCCCGCAAGTCGCGGTGGATCTCGGCGGCAACAACCAGGGCCGCCGCGTCATCGAGATTCCCTCGGCGACGATCACCGACGCGTGGTTCCGCATCGATCCGATCCCGTCAGGCGGGGGAAGCGGCAGCGGGGCAACAGCCTCGCGCTATCTGGCGGGAGATGCGGGCGCGGCATGGCTCGCCGCGAACCACGAGCTGTTCAGCGACGTCAACGGCAGCTTCACGCTCGCCGGCGCCTACGGGATCGACGGGGCGCTGGGCATCCCTTCGCTGGACTACACCTTCGGGGTGAACGTTCCGATCACCAACGGTTCGATCAATTACGCCGACCTCGAGGGCCAGATTCCCAACCTCGCCGATGCCCTGGTGGACTTCCACCTCGAAGGATCGACGCTTTTCATCGGGGCCGGCTTCCACTTCTACCCGCCGGGCGATCCCGAAGGCATGGGACCCACGCCGGAGCCGATCCCGATCTATCACGACTTCTTCGAATGGAACCTCGAAGGCAATCACCTGCGCGAGGCGGAGGCGGGCCGGATCGACCTGGAAACCCTGCTGCGCGCACGCTCTCCCCGCGCACCGTCGGCATCCTCGGACTCCGGCGGCACGGACTACGTCGCTCCGCTCAGGATCGACCGGCTGGCGCTCGCGCTGGGGCTGGACAACGGTTCGGATCTCACCGTCTCGCTGGGATCAATGGGGACGGCGACACTCGCGCCGCACGCGCTCGGGGGCCTCACGGTCACGGGGGCGCTGCAACCGCTCGATCCGATCTTCAACGCCTACCCGAGCCTCCGCCGTCAGGGCATCACCAATCCCGAGCGCCCCGGCGCACTGGCGGTACGGCTCGATCATTTCGATCTCAGCGCGCTCGACTTGCGCTTCCCGACGCGCGGACGCGGATCGCGTGACGTTCGCACGGGCGCGGTGCACATCGGCCGTATCGCCGATGCCGAGATCGGCTTTGCCGGGCTGACCCCACGTACGGCCGAAGGAACTTTGTCCGAGGCGAGCGTCACCAACCTGATCGTCACGCTCAATCCGGATCAGGTCTGCCCGGTGCCAGAGACACCCGCCCCGCGCCGCGCAGGGGCTCCCGCACTCGACACCGCCGGGGAATTCCGGAGCCTCGACGCGAACGGCAGGCCCCGGGAGGACCGTCCATGAATGCGCCCTCCCCCCGCGCTTCTCCCGAAGCGGCACGCCCCGCACTGGAGAACCGCGCGCGCGACACCGCCGTGCGCGGGCTGGCCGCACCGGGACTGCTCGGCGGGCTGCCCGCATCCCGCCGGGCAGCCCGGGACGAGGCCGGACTGCTCCCCCGCAGCGGCGGCTCCCTGCTGCCGGGCACGGTGCGGCGACAGGCCGAGGCACAGCTGGGCATCGACCTGGCCGGAGTACGCCTCCACACCGGGGCCGAAGCGCGGGAGCGCACGCACGTGCTGGGCGCCAATGCCTTCGCTCTGGGGGACGAGGTCGTGCTGGGCGCCGGAGCGGGCGCGCCGGTACTGCTTCACGAACTCGCCCATGTCGCGCAGGCCCGTACCGGAGCCGCGCCGCCGATCGCGCTCCACGACGATCCGCCCCGCCCGCGCGGCATCGGCTCGGCGCCCCCGCGCGATGCGTTCGAGCGCGGCGAAGGCGTGATGCCGGAGACCGGCCACGTCCTGTTCGAGCGCGACAGCGCCGACCTCGACCCCGGCGACGTCGCCACGATCGAGGGCCTGATGCGCGGGCGCAGCCGCAGGTTGTGGGTGGACGTCTACGGCTACGCTTCACTGGAGGGCGACGACGCCTACAACGCCAACTTGTCCGCCCATCGCGGCGTCGCCGTGCGCAGGGCGATCGAACCGCTGCTGCCGCCCGGTTCGCTGCTCGACGTCCACGCGCAAGGCGAAGTGCAGGACTTCGGCCCCGTGGAAGAGAACCGGCGCGTCGGCATCCGCCTGCGCGATGCGCCGGAGCTTTCCAGCATCGGCCTGCTCGGCGATTTTCGCCTGCAGCTCGATCCGAGCCCGCTTGTCGGGGGACGTCCGGATGTCGCACCGCCGCCTGCCGGGAGCGAGCCGGAGGCGTCCGCCCCCCTCCTCGATCCCCGCTTCGCGCCGCGCTACGGGGCGAGCCTGCTACCCTCGGATTACGCGCCACGCTTCGATGCCACGCTGGTGCCGCCACTGAGTAACGAGAGCCTCTTCCCATGGCGCGGCGAGGGTGTGGACTGGACCGCCCTTGCACGTTCCGCGGCGCTGCGCGGGCAGTCGGTGGACTTGCGGGACGCCGCCGCGGCAGAGTCTCTCTATCGCGGACTGCTACCGTTCTGGAGCGGCGTGTTCGGCGCGGACATCGGCGACTGGCTGGCCCGCCGCTCAATCTCCAGTGCTTACGAATCCTACCAGTACCGACAAAACCCGAACCAGTGGGACCGTTGGCAGCAGGAAGACGAGATCCGGGGCACCTCGGTGCGCGGGCTCTCGATCGACCTGCTCGATCCCCCCTGGGCCGAGAAGAAGAAAAAGAAACCCTGAAGCAAAAGGCGCGACGATGGCCAGTTCCCCCCTCACCCCCCGTCTGCTCAAGGCCGGTCTCGTGCGCGTCGAGGCGCAGACCGGCGTGCTGAGCGAGGTCGTGCCGCTGCAGTACAACCCCGACACCCTCTCCCGCACCCTGCAGCCGCGCGGCGCGTCCGACGGCGCCCCGGCGGAGGAGGCGACCCGCCTAACCGGCCCGCCGACCGAGACGATCTCGCTGGAAGCCGAACTCGACGCCACCGATGCGCTTGAGAATGCCGAGCCGACCGACGATGCCGCCACGCTAGGCCTCTGGCCCCAGCTCGCGATCCTCGAACGGATGCTCTACCCCGGCCTCGCGGCGATGCGCGCGGCCCACGCACAGGCGGCGCGCGGTGCGATCGAGGTGCTGCCCGCGCCGGAACCGCTGACCGTCTTCGTCTGGGGCCGTTCGCGGGTGATGCCGGTGCGCCTGACCGACATGAGCGTGACCGAGGACGCCTTCGACACCGCGCTCAATCCGATCCGCGCGAAAGTGAAGCTGTCGCTGCGGGTGCTCAATGCCAACGACCTCGGCTTCACCAGCTGGCCTGCCTCGCTCTACCTCGCCTATCAGGGGCGCAAGGAGAGCCTCGCCGGGCGCTTCGGCGGACGGGCCTTGTCCGATCTGGGGCTGGAGGCGCTGCAATGAGCACGTCGCAGCTTCCCGTCCTGCCCGGCCTTACCCCCGGCGCCGAGCCCGCATTCGGCGCGACCAGCCGCTATCAAGGCCTGCCGCTCGCCACCGTCACGCTGCCAGACGGCAGTGACGCGGCCTACGTCACCCGGCGGCTGATCCCGCCGCCCGAGGCGTTCTCCCCCGCCGGGGTCGCCGAAATCGGAGTAAGCGACCGCGCCGACCTCATCGCGGCGCGGGCCTACGGCCGGGCCGAACTGGACTGGCGCCTCGCCGACGCGGCCGGGCTGTCCGACATCGACGCGCTCGCCGCGACGCCCGGCTCGCGGGTCATGGTGCCCTTGCCCGGCCCCACGCATCAGGCGCAGGGCGATGCTTAGGGGCGCGCAGCTCTCGATCCGCACCGGGTTCATCACCCATGACCCGGTGCCGCCCGCGCTGATCGACGCGATCACCGAACTGCAGGTGACCCGCCAGTCTCCGCGCGGCGGTTTCCAGATGAAGCTGAACCTCGCCAAAGGCGGCGCGGTGGAGACCGAGATGCTCCCCGGCGGCATGTTCACGCCGGGCAAGCGGTTCATCTTCTCGCTCACCATCGACGGCTTGCGCACGGTGCTGCTCGACGGTTTCGTGGCCCGCTACGACGTCGCGCAGTCGAACGAGAGCGGCAAGGCCACCCTCAGCGTCACCGGCGGCGACGTGACACAACTGATGGACCAGTACGACGTCACCGGCCTGCCGATGCCGGGCATGCCGCCGATGGGCCAGGTCGCCTTCATCCTCGCCCGGTGGACGCCGCTGGGTGTGATCGCCGCGATCCTTCCCCCGCCGAGCTGGACGATCCCCAATCCGGTGAACGGCTGGCACGTCCAGCAAGGAACCGACTACGGCCACGTCAACCGTCTCGCCCGCGATTGCGGCTACGTCTTCATGGTCGAGCCGACCGAGGAGGAAGGCGTGACGACCGCCTACTGGGGACCGGACCTCGGCGGCCTGACGCCGGGCGGCAACTTCAACAGCCAGGGCTTCTCGATGCAGCCCGCGCTGACGGTGAACATGGATCAGGCATCCAACGTGCAGTCGCTGAACTTCACCTTCGACGGCACTCAGAAGTTGCTGCCCTACCTGCTCAGTCAGGAAGTGCGCGGCACCGGCCTCACCATCCCGATCCCCATTCCCGGAGAGGTCCTGAGCCCGCCGATGGGGCCGGGCTGGATACCTTATGCCCGCTTCTCCAAGCTCGCCGACCTCGGCCGCAATTCGGACCGGGAGACGCAGGCACGGCTCGACGTCCCCGAACTGGTCATGCGCGGGCTGGGAGAAGCCGCGCAGGCCAGCCGCGTGGTCGGTGCCTCGGGCACGCTCGACGTCGCGCGCTACGGCCGGGTGCTGGTGCCCGGGCGGCTGGTGCCGGTGCGCGGGGCCGGCCCCCATCACGACGGCGTCTACCTCGTCAAGTCGGTGACGACCTCGATCAAGCGCGGGGAACTCCGCCAGAACTTCCAGCTGACGCGCAATGCGCACGGCTCATGGACACAGGAGGTGGCCGCATGACCGAGACCCGCCGCTATTACGGAAAGTATCGGGGCACGGTGATCAACAACATCGACCCGATGCAGACCGGCCGCCTGATGGTGCAAGTCCCCGACGGTCCCGGCCTCGCCCCCTCGACATGGGCGGAGCCGTGCTTTCCCGCCACCGGCAAGCAGATGGGCATGCACTGGCTGCCGCAGATCGGCGCGGGCGTGTGGGTGGAGTTCGAACAGGGCAACCTGAATTACCCGATCTGGACCGGGTGCTACTACCACAGCACCAGCGAAGTCCCGCCGCTGGCGATGGCGGGCACGCCCGGCCTGTCGAACTTCGTGATCCAGACCGCCGGGCAGAACACGCTGATGATCAGCGACACCCCCGGGCCGACCGGGGGCTTCCTGCTCAAGACCATGACCGGCGCGATGATCGCGATCAACGACGTCGGCATCACCATCACCAACGGCAAGGGCGCGACGATCATGCTCACGGGACCGACCGTGACCGTGAACCAGGGCGCGCTGGTGGTGACCTGATGCCCGGCCCGGTCCTCCACGTCGGCGCGCTCGGCATGTGCCCCCACTCCGGGCAGATGAGCATCGCCCCCGGATCGCCGCGCGTCATGCTGGGCGGGATGCCCGCCGCGACCATGGCAGACATGGCGACGATCGCCGCCTGCCCGTTCCAGGTGCCGGTAGGCGCGGGCACGAAGCCCCAGCCCTGCGTCACCGTGCAGTGGCTGGTGCCCGCCACCCGCGTCACCGCCGGAGGGCAGCCGCTGATCCTCTCCACCTCGCCGGGCCTGTGCAAGAGCGCCGAGCAGATCCCGCAAGGCCCGCCCACTGTCACCACCGTGCAGACGAGAGTGATCGCGCAATGACCCAGCCAGCCACCTCGCAGGCGCCGCACATCGCCTTCCCCCTCGCCTTCGATTCCGGTGGTCGCACCGCCGCCATGGACGCCGAGGGCTATGTGCGGATGCTGATCGGCCAGCTCCTGCTGACCTCTCCCGGAGAGCGGGTGATGCGGCCCGACTTCGGCAGCGGCCTGCGGCAGATCCTGTTCGGCGGCAACGATCCCTCGATCGCCGTGGCCGTCGAACTCGGCCTGCAGGGCGCGCTCGGCCAGTGGCTCGGCGATCTGATCGAGGTCGGGCAGGTGGAAGTGACCATCGAGGAGGCCACCTTGCGCATCCGCGTCGCCTACGTCCTGCGCGCCAGCGGCGAAACGAAGCTGGCGACGATCGAAAGGCCGCTGCCATGACCGCCCGCTACCTCTGCCGCGAGGCGCGCCGCGTGGCGGCGGTGCGCGATACCCTGGGCGACCCGCAGCCCGACGCCATCAACGGCTTCGACTATCTGGAGATCGCCTCCCCGGATCAGACCCTGATCGACGTGTTCTTCGTCCATGCGCTGCCCGGCGAGACCGATGGCGTTCCCGCTTCGCCGCCGCTGGTCGCCGCCAACTTCAGCGTGACCGGCGGCGACCGCGTGACCGGGATCGGCGTGGAGGAACTGATCGAAACCGACGGCAACCGGATACGCCTGCGCGTCAATGCCGCCGGGGATTTCTCCACTTACGTCCTGCACCTCGTCAGCGCGAGCGGGGAGGAGGAACCACCGCAGCGTTTCGACCCGCGCCTTGCCGCCATCGACTTCCTGTTCAAGGCCGGTTGCCCCAGCGAATTCGACTGCGCCCCCGTGCACCGCTGCCCCCCGGTCGTGGCCGAGGAACCGCGCATCGACTATCTCGCGAAGGACTACGCCAGCTTCCGCCGCGTCATGCTCGACAGGCTGGCGGTGCTGATGCCCGGCTGGCGCGACCGGGGCGCGGCCGATCCCTACCTCGCACTGGTGGAGACGCTGGCGTACCACGCAGACCGGCTCAGCTACGCGCAGGACGCGGCGGGCACCGAGGCCTACCTCGGCACCGCGCGCAGCCGCATATCCCTGCGCCGCCACGCGCGGCTGGTCGACTACCGCGTGGACGAAGGCGCCAATGCCCGCACGCTCGTCCACTTCGGCGTCGCGGCGGGATCGGCGATGGACGGCCGGGTGCTGCCCGCCGGTCAGCTCGTCGCCGGGATGCAGCCCGGGCGCGAGGCGGTGCTGAAGACCGCCGCGCAGCGCGACGCGGCGCTACGCTCGGGCGCGGCGATCTTCGAGACGATGGCCGACGTGACCTTGTGGTCCGCCCACGACGCGATCCCCATCCACACCTGGTCCGATGCGGCCTGCTGCCTGCCGCCCGGCGCGCTCGGCGTCACTCTGGTGGACGAGCCCCGGCTGAACCTTGCCCCCGGCGACCTGTTGATGCTGCTCCAGAGCGCCGATCCAGAGACCGGCGCGGCCACTGACGCCGACCCGCGCCTGCGCCATGCGGTGCGGCTGACCGCCGTGCGCCACGCCGTCGATCCGGTGGACGGCACCCCGGTCTGCGACGTCGCGTGGGACGAGGAGGACGCCCTGCCCTTCGCGCTGCCTCTCGACAGCCTGAGCCTTGCCGGTGAAGTGCGTCCCTGCGCCCTCGCCATGGCGAACCTCGCCCCTGCCGATGCCGGGCATTGGGAACCGCAGGCCACGCTCCTGCCCGACACCGCCCGGGACACGGACCGGCCCTATCGTCCGCAACTGGCGCATGCCGGCGTCGTCTTCGCACCGGACTTCACCGCATCGGGGCCGGTCTCCGGCTTCCTTGCCCCGCCCGCCCAAGCACCCACCCATGCCGCGATCCGGCTGAACGACGGAGCGCAGGCGTGGGACATCCTGCCCGACCTGCTCGGCGCCGACCGCTTCGCCCGCGCCGCCGTCGCCGAAGTCGAGCACGGCGGCACCGTGAGCTTGCGCTTCGGCGACGACCGGCTGGCCGTGCGGCCTGCCTTGGGCACACGCTTCTCCGTCGCCTACCGGCTGGGCGGCGGCGCGGCCGGAAACGTCGGGCGCGACGTGCTGCGCCACGTCGCCCTGCCGCCGCACGAAGGTATCGTCGCCGTCACCAACCCGCTCCCGGCACAGGGCGGCCGCGACCGGGAGGATGCCGCGCACATCCGCCGCTTCGCCCCCGCCCGCGTCGCCCGGCAGGACCGCGCGGTGACCGAGGCCGACTATGCAGCCGCACTGGAGGAACTGCCCGGCGTCCAGCGCGCACAGGCGCGCATTCGCTGGACGGGAAGCTGGTACACCGTGTTCCTCATCGTCGACCGCATCGGCGGCTTGTCCGCGACGGACGACCCGGACTTCGCCGCAGACCTCTTCGCCCATCTGGAAGCGAAGCGCATGGCCGGTTTCGACCTCGAAGTCGCCGACCCGGTCCACGTGCCGCTCGACATCGTGATGCACGTCTGCGTCGATCCCGGCGCGATCCTCGCCGATGTGCGGCAGCGGCTGGAGCGCACTTTCAGCGCGGCCACCGCGCCGGACGGGGCGCCGGGGTTCTTCCATCCCGACCGCCGCAGCTTCGGCGACCCGGTGCACGCCAGCGCGATCCTCGCCGCTGCCGTAGGCGTGGAAGGCGTGCGATCGGCGATGCTGACGCGCTTCGGCCGCGCCGGGGCGCCGCCGATAGACCCGGTCGCCGACGGCGTGATCGCACCGACTGGCCCGGAACTGCTGCGGCTCGACAACGACCCCGACCATCCCGACCGGGGCCGCATCCGCTTCGACATGGAGGGCGGACGATGACCACTGACCCCGAATGCGCCTGCTTCGGTGGCGCAGACACGCAGCCGGACACGCCGGCTGCGAACCTCGCCATGATCCCGTGGCGACTGGCCACGCACGCAGGCTTCAACGGCGCGATGCTGGACCGGCTGCACAAGGCGCCGGCGCTCGCCCGGCTGACCACGCGCGACCCCGCCGACCCGGCCATCGCCCTGCTCGACGGCTGGGCCACTGCGCTCGACATCCTCGCCTTCTACAATGAGCGCATCGGCAACGAAGGTTTCCTGCGCCCCGCCACCGAGCGGCGTTCGGTGCTCGAACTGGCGCGGCTGATCGGCTATGCGCCCGCACCCGGCGTCTCCGCCTCGGCCTGGCTGGCGGTGACCTGCGACACCATTCCCGGTTCGCCGGAGGTCGTCTCGCTGCCCGCTGGATCAGGGGTAATGAGCATCCCCGGTCCCGACGAGAAGCCCCAGATCTTCGAGACCGACGCCGCCATGGACGCCCGCCCGGACTGGCAGGACCTGCGCGCCGAAAGCGTCCGCTACGTCGCACCGAAGGCGGGGGACGACAGGCTCATGCTGCAGCCGCCCACGCAGCTGCGCACCGGCGACATGGTGCTGATCGTCGGCTCCGAGCGGGACACCGCGACCACCAGCCCCCGCTGGCAGGCCCGCCGCGTCGCAGGCGTGACCGATGTGCCTCCCGACACCGCCGACCAGATCCCGGCGCGCAGCGAAGTCGTCCTCGAAGCACCGCTCGGCACCGCCGCTGCCATTCCGCAGCTGGCGCCCCGCGTCTTCGCTCTGCGCCAGCGCGCCAGCCTGTTCGGGCACAATGCGCCCGCGTGGGAGTCGTTGCCCCTCGCCCTGCGCGTCGGCGAATTCCTGCCGATCGCCGCAGCCGCGCTGGAGGCTAAGGCGATCAAGCGGGCCATCGTGGGCGGCATCGGCGACACCGCCGTAAGCGCGATCGGCTACGGCGGCATCCTGGACGACATCAGCGAGATCATCGAGTTCGACACCACCCGCAAGCTCGCGCCCGGCCTTTATGCGCGCAGGCGTTCCAGCTGGGCCGATGCGCCGTTCCCCGCCACCCGCGACTATGTCGATCTCGACCAGGTCTACGAACGCTTCGTGGCGGGAAGCTGGGTCGTGCTGCGCGCCGGGACGACTATGGAGACCTACAAGGTCACCGAAGCCAGCGAGATCAGCGTCAGCGATTTCGGCATGTCCGGCAAGGTCACCCGCCTGAAGCTGAGCGGCCCTGCAATGACGGCATTCTCGCCGCGCTCGACCACCGTGCACGGCGTCAGCGAATTGCTCGGCTGGGCGATGACGCCGGTGACCGAAACCGTCAGCGGCAAGAGCGTGACGCTGAGCCGCCGCGTCGCCGGGCTTTCGGTCGGCCAGCGCGTCGCGCTGACCGGCTCCGAGGCCGCGAGCGGCGCGGCGGCCGCGCGCATCCTCACCATCGCCCAGATCGGCACGGTCGCAGCGGGCGGCGACGCGCCGCGACTCGCTCCCCCGGCGCGGGACGCCACCCGCCTGACCTTCACCTCCGAAATCGACCCTCCGCTCGCCCCGCGCAGCCTGCGGATCAACGCCAACGTCGTCGCCGCCAGCCACGGCGAAACGCGCGAGGACGCCATCGGCAACGGCGATGCGACGCTCGCTTTCCAGGCCGTCGCGCTTCCCGGCAAGCCGCTGACCTGGGTATCGGCCCCCACGCCGCTCGGCCGCGCGAGCACGCTGGAACTGCGCATCGGACCCGCCCGCTGGCGCGAAGTCGCGGATTTCGTCGGCAAAGGCCCGCGCGACCGCGTGTTCACCACCCGCACCGCCGACGACGGCACCGTCACCATCCAGTTCGGCGACGGCGTGACCGGCGCGCGCCCGCCGAGCGGCAAGGGCAACCTGATCGCCCGCTACCGCATCGGCACCGGCCTTGTCGGGATGCTCAGGGCCGGGCAGCTGAGCCAGGCGCTGCAGCGGCCCGCCGGACTCTCGGGCGTGATCAACCCGCTCCCTGCATCGGGCGCCGAAGACCCCGAGACCCTCGCCACCGCACGCGCCAATGCGCCGAGCACCGTGCGCACGATGGCCCGCATAGTCAGCCTCGCCGACGCGGCGGACTATGCGCGCACGTTCGCCGGGATCGGCAAGGCCGACGCCACCCTTGTACGCGACCGGACGCTGCGCGCCGTCGTCCTGACAATCGCCGACACGCGCGGCGGCGCCCCCCTGCCCGGCGACGCCCTGTTCGACAACCTGGAGCAGTCGATCGCCGCCGTGCGCAGCGGCGGGGACTATGCCGGGCAACGCCACGGCCTGCCGATCGCGCTCGCCCCCTATCGATCGCGCCGATTTGTCCTGCACGCCGGGCTGGTACTTGCCGCCGACGCGGTCGCCGCCGTGGTCATGGCCGCCGCGCGCGAGGCGCTGCTGACCGCCTTCGGGTTTGCGGCGCGCGCCTTCGCCCATCCCGCCAGCCTCGCCGAAGTCTCCGCCGTGCTGCACGCGGTCGACGGCGTGGCCGCCGCGCGGTTCACCCGCTTCCACCGGCAGGACCAGTCCGCCTCGGTTGCCCCCGTCCTTCCCGCGGCCATCGCCGCGCGCCTCGGCAACGGGTGGCAGGGCGCGGAACTGCTGACGATCGATCCCGCCGCCCTCCAGCTGACGCAGGTGCAATGATGCGCATGGATGCAGATCGCCTATACGCCGCCTTGCCCGCCTATCTGCGCGAGGCCGACCTCGATGCCGGGGGAGTTGTCGCCGCGCTGTTCGACATCATGGGCGGGGAGGCCGACCGCGTCGCCCGCGCCATCGAGGAGCTGAGCGAAAGCTGGTTCATCGAGACCTGCCCGGAATGGGCCGTACCCTACATCGCCGACCTCCTCGCCGTGCGGGCGCTGACCCCGACCGAGAACTTCTCCGAGCGTGCATGGGTGGCGCAGACCGTCGGCCTGCGGCGGCGCAAGGGCACGCTGGGCATCATTGGCACCCTGACCCGCGCGACGACGGGCTGGCCCGCCGTGCCGGCCGAGATGTTCCGCCGCCTCGCCACCACGCAGGCGCTGCGCCACTTGCGCCTCGACGCGCCCGCTACCGCCACGGTGCGCGAACCGGAGCGGATGCGGCGCCACGACACCGCCTTCGACGCGCTGCCGCACACGCTGGACGCGCGGCCCATCGCGCGCGGGCGGGGCCGCTACAACGTACCGAACATCGGCATCTTCGCGTGGCGCCAGCAGGTCTATCCGCTCGCCGCCGTGGAAGCCGCGCCTGCCGGACCGGGGCGCTTCCTTTGCGATCCTGCGGGGCGGGAACTGCCCTTGTGGAACCCGCCAAGCCCGCTTGCTGCCGACGTTCCGGCGGGCGAGGCCGACCTGCCCACTCTACTCGACCGGCGCAGGCTGTATCTCGAACTGGAAGCCATGCGCGCCGACATGGCGGCGGGACGCACGCCCACGCCGCTGTGGTTCGACGATCGCCCGCCGGTCCAACTCTGGGTGCAAGCCAGCACGGGCGATGCATTCGTCGCGGTCCCCTCCGCCGAACTGGCCAGCGCGGACCTGCATGACGTGGCCGACGCGCGCGGATGGCGACGACCTCCTGCGACGCTCGACTACCTTGATGCCACGGGAAGCACCGTGACACGGGCCATCACTGCCGCCTTCGACCCGGTGCGCGGCCGCATCGCCTTTCCCGAGGGCGTGGAGCCTGCGGGCGTCCACGTCAGCCACGCCCTCGCGGCGCCGGGCGACCTCGGCGGCGGCCCCTACGATCGCAGCTCCGCAATCGCCACGCTGCTGGGCGGGCGCGAGATCACCTGGCAGGTCGGCGTCAGCCGCCGCCGCGCTCCGCTTCCGGGAATCATGCTCGCCAGCGTGGCCGAGGCCGTGGCCTTGTGGAACGCGCAGCCTGCCGGGACAGTGGGCGCCATCGTCCTGCTCAACAACGACCGCTTCGACGAAGACCTGACCGGCCCCCGCACGATCGCCCTGCCCCGCGGCAGCCTGCTGCTCCTCGCCAGCGCCGACTGGCCGGAAACCCCGCGCGAGGGCGGCGGCAGCGACCTTCGCCCCGGCTCCCTCACCGCCCGCGACCGGCGCGCCTGCGTGACCGGCGACATCGCCGTCGCCGGGACCGCTCCGGCCGATGCGCTCGATCCCGGCGCGCTGGTGATCGACGGCCTGCTGGTCGGCGGCGCGCTCAGGGTGGCGGCGGACGGGTCCGCGAACCTCGGCGAACTGGTCGTGTCCAACAGCACCGTGCTCGGCGCGGACGGCCTCACCATCGCCGGGGACCACGACCGGCTGAACGTGACCCTGCGCCGCAGCGTCCTGCCCGCTCTTTCCGCGCCCGCGACGGTGCCGGGGCTGGACGTGACGGAAAGCGTGGTGCTCGGTCCTGCAACCATGCCCGGAGCGCGCGCGGTGCTCTCGGGAGCGACCGTTCTCGGCCAGACACAGGTGCGTTCGATCGCCGCCAGCGACTGCATCTTCGCCCGCACGCTCGCGGCGACGCGGCGGCAGGTGGGATGCCTGCGCTACTCGCTGGTTCCTCCCGGATCGAACGGCCCGCGCCAGTTCCGCTGCCAGCCCGACCTCGCCATCCGCGAAGCCGGTGCGGCCGCAGATCAGGCCGCCATCGCCGCGCGTCTGGGCCTCGCCTTCGAAACGCTGGAGCCGGGCGCTGCAGGTTTCACGCGCCTCTCGTGGGGCAGCGATCCCGCGCTGACGCAAGGCGCGGCGAACGGCGGTCCGATGGGCGTCTGGCGCTTCCTCGAGGAGCCGCAGCGCCGCGCCAACCTTGCCATCGCGCTCGACGAATACCTGGGCCTCGGCCTCGAAGCCGGACTGCTGCCGGCCAGCTGATCATGCAGGAGAAGGACGAATGAAAGGCGATTTTTCCCGGCTGCGGTTCGATCCCGCCCGCCAGTACGAGGCCGTCCTGCTGCAACAGGGCCGCGTCGCGCTCGACGCTGACGGCAACGAGGCCAGCGCGATCCAGCTCCACCGCGACAGGCGCACCGCCGCAGACCTGATCGGCCCATCCGGCGCGCCGCAGGGCGATGCCGGGTTTGCGATCACCGTCGAGGCGGCAGGCAAGCTGGGGGTCGGCGCGGGCACGCTCTACGTCGACGGCGTGCGCTGCGTGAACCTCGGCAAGTTCCTTCACGACGCGCAGCCCTTCCTGCCTGCAGGAGCGCCGGTCTTCGTCGCGGCGGACGGCAGCCGCTCGGCCAGCCCGGCGGACGGGCGCTACATCGCCTTCGTCGACGTCTGGCACCGCCACATCACCGCGATCGAGGACGATGAACTCGTCGAGGAAGCGCTGGGCGTGGATACCACGACGCGGCTGCAGGTGGTCGAGCAGGTCGGTTTCCTTCGAGCAGGCGATGCGGGCGACGGCGCGGTGACCTGCGACGCGGCGGTGCCGGGGTGGACCTCCTTCATCCAGCGCCCGAACGGCACGATCGCCGCGCGCGGCAAGCCCGCCGACACCGAGGCCAACCCTTGCGCCTTTCCCGAAACCGCAGGCTATCAGCGGCTCGAAAACCACCTCTACCGCGTCGAGATCCACAAGCCGGGTACGGTAGGCGGAGGGGCGACCTTTAAGTGGTCGCGCGACAATGCCGCCTTCGCCACGCGCTGGCTGGAAAGCAATGGCGACACCCTGACCCTCGCCGAGACCGGCCGCGACGCGGTGAGCGGCCTGAGCCCCGGCCAGTGGATCGAACTGACCGACGACGACGCCGAACTTGCCGGCCGCCCCGGAACGCTGGTGCGCATCGTCAGCCTGACCGGCAACCGCGTCCGGCTCGACACACCGACGGCCGACGGGCCGATCGCGATCAGCTCCTTCGGTCGCAATCCCAAGGTCCGCGCGTGGGATTCGCCCGGTGCCGTTGCCATCACCTTGCCCGGCACCAACGACGGTTTCCTACCGTTGGAGAGCGGGCTGGAGGTCGCCTTCCTCGCCGGAGGCGCCTACCGCTCGGGCGACTGGTGGGTGATCCCTGCCCGCAGCGGCAGCGGGATCGACTGGCCCGAGAGCGGCGGCGCCCCTGCACAGCAGTCACCGCAGGGCATCGAACACGCCCATGCCCGCCTCGCCGTGCTCGACTGCACCGGCGGCGCGTGGACTTTCGTGGGCGACTGCCGCCCTCTGTTCCCGCCGCTCACCCGGATGCGCCAGTTGGCGCTACTCGGCGGCGACGGGCAAGAGGCGCTGCCCGATCCGACCCAGCCGACGCGCCTGTGTCCCCTCGCCGACCTGCTGCGCGTCGGCGTGTTTCGCGGGACAATGCCGGTCCAGAATGCCCGCGTGCGCTTCACGGTGCTGTCGGGCAGCGGGGGGCTCAACGTCATCCCGCCCGCGAGCGGCTTCTCCAGCGTCATCGCCCTAACCGACGACAAGGGCGAGGCGACCGTCGCCTGGGCACTCGACGCCGCTACCGCGACCCAGCAGGTCCGCGCCGAACTCATCGATTCCACCGATGCGCGGGTGGGCCTTGCCGTCACCTTCGGGGCCAGCCTCTCCACCGCCGCGCGCGTGTCCTACGACCCGGCGGCCACGCCCAGCCTCGCCGGGATCGTCACCGTCCAGCGCGCAATCGAGGAACTGGCCAATCGCGTCGGCGGCGGCTGCGTGGAAGTCACGCTCTCGCCCGGCACCGACTGGGTGAAGACCCTGAGCGAACTGCCCAAAGGCGAGGACGTGACGATCTGCTTCCGGCAGGGCCGGTTCGAGACCAGGGAGCCGGTGATCCTGACCGGCCTCGGCCACGTCGTCATCCACGGCGGTGGAGCGGCCAGCCAGGTGCTGTGCAGCGAGGGGGAGAGCGTGCTGGAGTTCATCGACTGCGCCAGCCTCTCGATGCGCGAGCTGACCGTCGCCGCGACCGCCGATCTACTTGATCACAAGCCCCGCCGCCGGGGAGCGATCACCGCCATCGGGGTCGATACCGTGACGCTCGAGGACCTGACCGTCACGTGCGGCACCGCGCGCGGAAACGAGCGGACATGCGTGACCGTGTCCGGCACGCAGCGCGACGGCAAGCCCGTTCCGGTCAGCTTCGTGCGGATCGTCGATTGCGCCTTCACCTGCGGCTTCGGGCAGGACGGCGTGCTGGTCACCGACGCCATCGACTCCGTTATCGAGGGCAACCGCCTGCGCGTCTCTCCCTTGCCCGAGCGGTTCACGCTGGAGGAACTCGCCGCCGATCCGCGTCGCCACGGGATGCTGGCAAGGCACCTTGCCCGCGACTTCGCCCCGGCCGAGACGCGCACGCCGGTGCCGGGCAATGCAGTCCTCGTCGGACCATATGCGGTGAGCATGGCCTCGATGGTCGAGGCGCCCGAATGGCGCAAGCTGGTCGCCGCCGAACCGCCCGCCGCCGCCGACACCGCCAGCACCGACGCGGTGCAGGCCTATATGCGCCGCCTGACCGACAAGGCGCTGGCGGACACGTCCGCCACGTCCGCCTTCCGCGCGCCTGCCGACCGGGTGCGCAAGGTCATGGGGCGACAGACCGGCATCCAGCTATCGCCCGAACTGCTCGGCGACCTCATCCGCGGCGGCGAGATGACCGTGGCCGAGGCACCGAAACCCGCTGCCACGGACGGCAAGGGCCTGATCACCATTCCCGCCGGGCAATGGCGCATCGCCTTCGAATCCGAGATCGATCAGGAAACCTGGATCCGCATCGCCCGCGAATTCGCGCAGGAGATCACCGCGGAAACCGAGGAGCGCACCTGGGACGCTATCGCTGACCTGACCCGCCGCTTCGTCACCGATCCCGACCTGCGCGCCAAGTTCCCCGCCGTCGCGGCGTGGTTCGAGCGACTGCGCAAAGGTCTCGGCGTGGTCGGCGGACAGGCGATCGTCGTCGCCGGTGGTCAAGGCCGGACAACCCGCATCGCCCGCAACGACATCGCCGCCTTCCTCGAAGGCGTCCACGTCGCGCTGGCCCGCGAGGGCGACGGCCCCGGGGACCACCGGGACTTCGCCAGCGTCGCCGTCATCGCCAACCGCATGGCGCTGCGCCTGCCGGTCGAGTACTTGTGGGGCGGTCACGGCATCTACGTGGGCAATGCCGCGCAGGTGCGGGTGAACGAGAACGAAATCGACTTCGCCCCCGGCAACGACCGCCGCTTCCACGAGGGCATCCGTATCTGGGGCTGGCTCGGGCGGTTCCTGCACGCCAATGCCAACGCCATCACGCTGGCGCGCATCGGCATCCGCGTGGTTTCCGAAGGCAAGCCTCAGGACGAGACGATGCAGTGGCTCGCGGCGGACAACCTCGCCGTCGGCGCGGGGGTCTGTGTCGAGGCCCCGGGCTGGATGCGGCTGCGGGACAACGTGCCGTGATGATCGTCGTCCCGGACTTGCTCCGGGACGACGAGTGCGGCTTACTTCACCGTAGCGATGGCCTCTATCTCGATCAGGAACTCGGGCATCGCCAGCGCCGAGACACCAACCACGGTGTTCGACGCGGGCACAACGTCACCGTAGAACGCGCCCAGTTCCGGCCCGATCGCGGCCAGCATCGAGACGTCGTAGTTCACGATGAAGGTACGCAGGCGCAGCACCGCTTCGGGGCCGACGCCCTGCGAAGCCAGCACGTCCCTGATGTTCGCCAGCGCCTGACGCGCCTGAAGGCCCACGTCCGATCCGCCGACCACGTTGTAGTCCTTGTCCCAGGCCACCTGGCCCGAGAGGTGCAGGGTGCCGGTCGCCTCGTCGAGCGTGGCGTGCGAGAAACCGTACTGGACGCTGGGATAGAGCCTCTCGGGATTGATGCGGGTGCTGGTCATGGCAGGCTCCTGTCAGGAAAGGTCAGTCGACGATCTCGAGCTGGTGGCCCCAGGGGTCGAGGATATAGAGGTTCTTCTTGCCCGCCAGCGGCCCCTCGGTGATGTCGATGGTCTCCATCGGCGTGCAGCCATGGGCGGCGAGATAGCGCTTGGCCTTCTCCACATCGTCCACCTTGATGCCGAGGTGGTGGCCGCCCGCGTCGCAGTTGCGCGGCAGGGTCGCGGAGCGATCGGCGGGCTTGTCGTACTGGACGAGCTGGAAGTTGAGGTTCGCCGTCAGCTTGAGCATGATGAGCGTCAGGCAGGCGCCGGGCACGCCCACATGGCTTTCCATCCAGTCGCGGCCGTCCTCGCCCACCGGGATCTGCGCGGCGTCGAGCGGCCCCATGCGGAACAGCTCGGTAGCGCCGAAGACGTCCTTGTACCACTGCGCGACGATGTCGGCATCGGCCACGGTCCAGGATACGTGATCGGCCTCGATGAAGATGGGGCGGTCGGACGCGGCGTCGGTCATGGGAATCTCCGGCTGGGAAGCGGCCAGCCTACGCCGCACGAGTGTTCCGGCAATGGCGTGGACTGAGCGAAGATGTTGCGATGGACGCAACGTAAGCGAATCAGATCCTACGCATCCCCAAACGTCGTCATTGCGAGCGCAGCGAAGCAATCCAGGGCGGCCTCATACTGCCCTGGATTGCTTCGCTGCGCTCGCAATGACGGCGTGTGGGCCGCGAGGTGCTCTATGCCGCGCCTTCCAGCAAGTCCGCCACCGACACCGCGCGTGCCGGGAAACGCGGGCGGAAGCCGGTCACCTCGGCTTCTCGGCAGCCCCGCGCCGAGGCGATGCGGCGCACCAGCGCATGTTCGCAGGTCCGCCCCTGGCACAGCCCCATGCCCGCCCGGCAGCGCAGCTTGATCGCGCTTGCCCCGAACGAGGGACCGACTTCCAAGGCATCGGCAATCGCGCGATCGACAGTCCCGGCGGAAATGTCCTCGCACCGGCAGAGCAGGGTTTCCGGTTCCGGCTGCGGTAGCCAAGGGCGGGGATCGGCGACACTCCGCAGAAGGTCGATGAAGCCCTGCATCGCCTGCCGTTCGGCCCGAGGCTTGCGTATAGCCGCAGCCGCTTCCCCGTCCGACAGCGCGCCCGCGTCCTGCGCGATGGCCAGCCCCGCCAACGCGCCCTCGGCCATCGCCGCATCGCTGCCCGCGACACCGGTAGTCTCGCCCGCGACGTAGAGGCCCAGCACGGTCGCGCGCATGGCTTCGTCGTGCACCGCCTCCCAGCCTCCGGCGGGGTCGGACCAGCGTACCTCGGCGCCGATCTGGCGGATCAGGTCGGCTTGCGGCAGGAAGCCGTAGCACATCGCGGCGACGTCGCAGGCGATGCTTTCGCCGTTGCTGAAGACGATGCGCTCCACCGCGTCGGTGCCTTCGCAGCGCAACGCCTGCGCACCGTAGCGGACCGGCACTCCGGCCCGGCGCAGCGCCATGATCCCGGCGGCAGCGGCTAGCAACGGGCCGGGCGTCCGCAGCGCGCGCGGCAGATGCGCCAGCGCCGTGCGCGCCATGGCGGCAAAGGGCTGCGCGAAGCAGACGGCGGCGACTTCACCGCCTGCCTCGACGATCTGCTGCGCGAGGACGATCATCAGCGGATGGGTGCCGAACAGGACGATCCGTTGGCCGGGCAGCACTTGTTGCGCTTTGATGAGCGTCTGCACCGCGCCCGCGCTCATGACGCCGGGCAGCGTCCAGCCCGGCAGCGCCACCGGCATGTCGTAGCAGCCCCCAGCCACCAGCACCCGCCGCGCCCGCACCTGTTCGATACCGCCCGCCGTGCCCGAGAGGGTCAGCGCGAAACCCTCGCCATCAGGCATGACGCCCAGCACCGAGCGACCGCCCAGCCACTGCAGCCGCGCGTCGCCGCTCACCCGGTCGAGCAGTGCGCGGCCCTTGCGATAAGGCGCGCCGCCGAGCCATCCGGGGACGGAGAACGTCGCGGGAGGCTGGCGCAGGATCTGGCCGCCGGGCCGCTGCTGCTCGTCGATCACGCATATCGAGAGGCCCGCCGCCAGCGTGCGCTCCGCAGCAGCCAGGCCCGCCGGGCCACCGCCGACGATGGCGATGTCGTAAGTGCTCATGCTTCCGGCCTTTCGGTGCGGATGCGCAGGCCCGGCTCTACGGGCACGAGGCAGCCGCGCAGGCGCCGCCATGGCGCATCCCCGCGCGCGACCCAGACGGTGCATTCACTACAGGTGCCCATGTTGCAGAACATCCCCCGCGCCTGTCCCGAACGGTCGTCACGAAAGCGCGGCGCGGTCGAGAGCACGGCGACGGCCACCGTCTCGCCGGGATGTGCCATGACCGGCGCGCCGTCGAGTTCCACCGCGACCGGCGCGGGCCGGGTGACGCCCTGTTCGACGCGCTTCACGCCAGCCTCTTTCATGGAAGCACCGCGAAGGCATCGAGGTGTGCGAAGCGGCGCGGCGTGAACATCGTCAGTTCCTCCGGCGCGGCGCCTTCCGCGATCGTGCGCGCGAGCAGCCGCGCCAGCACCGGGCCAAGCGTGAACAGCGATCCGCCCGCCGCGACGAACAGCCCCGGCGCGGCGGCAACCTCACCGACGATCGGAAGCTGGTCGGCGGAAATGCAGGTGGTGCCGGTCCATGTCCGCAGCAAGGAGCGCTCGGCCAGCCCCGGCATGACCCGCGCGCCGACGTCCAGGTTGGCGCGCAAGTTGGCAGGCTCGACGATCGCGGGGCGGTCGAGATCAGGGGTGCCGTCGGCGCGCTTCGCAAGGCGTGAGGGCCAGCCGCCGCCGATCAGCAAGTTGCCGTCCTCGGTCTGCTTCATCGACAGCCGCCGCCCGACGTGCTGGATGAGGAAGGGCAGCACCGGCTCGGTGCGGTCGGTCACGCTCATCATCAGCGGCGCAGGATAGAGCGGCACGTTGAGGCCCAGCAGCCCGGCAAGGCGCGGCACCCAATGCCCCGCCGCCAGCAGCACGCGCGGCGTGTTCACCGTGATCTCGCCGTCGGGTCCGTGCAGCGTGGCACGGTAGGTCCGGTCGCGCTGCATCGAGAGTCCGGCAAGCGCGGTGCCCGTCTGCACCACCGCCCCCTGCCCCCGCGCGCCATCGGCGAAGGCATCGACGAGGGTGCGCGGGTTGGCATGGCCTTCGTCCTCCAGCCAGGCGGCTCCGGCAAGGTTGGGGGACAGTGCGGAGGCCTTATGGTGCAGTTGGGTGCCGCTGAGTACCCGTGTTTGCAGCCCCAGTTCGTTCTCGCGGGCCACCTTGAAGGCGAGGAGGTCCATCTCCGCCTCGGTCTCGGCCACCATCAGCCCGCCGTGCATGGCGACGTCGAGGGGGCGGCCGAGCATGTTCTCGATGCCCTTCCACTCCTCGATCGCGAGGCGGTTGAGCGAGACGATGCGCGCGCCGTCGGCGGCGGCCTTCTCGCCCTGTTCGAGGAAGCGCCGCTCGATCTGGAAGTGCAGCGAGCCCGCGTTCTGCCCGGAGGCACCCGAATTGAGGTGCCCCCGTTCGGCTAGTAACACCTTGAATCCCAAGCGGGAAAGATGCCAGGCCGTAGCGCAGCCGACGAGTCCGCCGCCGACGATCAGGATATCGCAGTGGGTCGTCGTCGGCATGCTCATGGTCAGAGCATATCGAGCTTTCGCAGCGTCTCGGCAATGCTTTCGCGGTCCTTGCCGGTGACGTCGATCAGCGGCTTGCGCACCGGACCGCCAGGCAGGCCCATGGCATCAAGCGCGGCCTTGAGGATCGCCGGGCCGGAACCGAAGCGGCCGACGAGGTCCGGCGTGTACCATTCCTCCATCAGCACCCGGTCCTTGCGCCCGCATTCGCGGGCACCCTCGATATCACCGGCCCACAGCTTGTCGTAGAAGCCGGTCTGGTTGCGGCCGAGCACGCCGCCTGCGCCCATCGTGCCGTCGCCGCCGTGGACACGCAGCATCGTCAGGCCCAGTTCGTCCATCGGATAGCCGAACACGCGGACCTGCTCGCCCAGCGCGAAAACGGTCTCGGCGAAGTGCGTGAAACGCGGGGTGGACTGCTTGATGGCGACGATCGCGTCGATGTCGGCAAGGCGGCGCAGCGTCTCCAGCGGCATGTCGATGCCGGTGCCCGGGGGCCAGTTGTAGACGCAGATCGGCAGGTCGATGGCGGCGCCGACTTCCTCGTAGAACGCCACGATCTCGTTCGGCAGCGGACGCACGTAAGGCGGCGGGGTGATCAGCACGCCCTCGAAACCGGCCTCTGCGGCCGCCTGTGCATAAGCGATCGTCTCGCGCGCGGTGAAGCTGGAGCAGCCCGCGATGAGCGGCACCTTCTTCGCCATCTGGGCACCCGCCAGCGCGAACAGGCGCTTGCGCTCGTCGGGGCGCATGCTGGTCCATTCGCCGGTGGTGCCGGCCAGCACGAGGCCATGCATGCCCTGATCGACGAGCCATTCGAGCAGCAGGCCGAGGCCCTTTTCGTCGAGCGTGTCCTCGTCGATGAAGGGGGTCGTGATCGCGGGGATATAGCCCTGCCAGTTCACCCGTGACCGCTTGCTGACCGTCATTGCTTCGTCCTTGTTCCTGACCTGCGGAAATTCCTGCTGCAGCGGCGCGATCTTTGTCCCGCTCTCTGCCTTCAGACGATCGATGCCAGCGGGGTTGTTTTCCAACAATGGCGCGCATCGGGCGAAAACGTTGCGCTGGCCGCAACGTCGGACATGGCCCGGACACGAAGACGCCGCGCCCGGTCGAAACCGGACGCGGCGTTGTCTTTCGCCTCGGTCGCCTGTCGTCAGGCGGGTTGGGCGACGAGCACCTTGCGCGGGCTTGCCAGAGACAGGCCCACGGTGACCGCAGCATTGGCGACCAGCGCGACGAGGCCGATCTCCCAGTGCGGGAACCATGCGGCGGCAAGGCTCGACAACGTTGGCATCCAGAGCACTGCATAACCCGTCAGCAATCCGCCCAGGACGGCGGCGGCGCTAGTGCGGCGCAGCAGGAAGGCGCAGTAGACGCCCGGCGCCAGCATGCCGATCGCGGCATAGGCGGACAGGCCGATCTCGACCAGCGATCCGCTCGCGCCCAAGGTCAGGTAAAGCGCGATCGCGGCGAACACGACCATGGCGAGGCGCGAGACGAGCAGTTCGGTGCGATCGTCTATGGTCGGCACCAGCGGGCGCACGATGTTGCGGCCGAAGATCGAGCCGCAGGTCAGCAGCAGCACCGAGCCGGGCACGAGCGCCAGCAGCGACGCCGTCCCCGCCAGCACGCCGAGCATCCAGGCCGGATAGCGCTGCTCCACGAAGGCCAGCAGCAGCGAATTGGGATCGCCGCCGGGTGCCTTGGTCCCGGCCAGCAGCGCCGCGAAGCCGAGCAGGATGATGAAGAAATAGGAGAGCGAGTAGATCGGCTGGAACACCGCATTGCGCCGGATCGTCGTGCCGCTGTCGGCCGAGTAGCACAGCTGGAACATGTGCGGGAAGATGTACGTCCCCAGCGCCACGTTGATCGCCGAGGTCACCAGCCAGGTCACGTCGAGGCCGAGTTCGGGCTTGAGCCCGGGGAAGCGGGTGGCCTCGGGAAAACGCTTACCGACAGTGCGGAAGACGTCGAGCACCGAGGCCTCGCCCACCACGCTCGCGACGGTCCAGGCCAGCACGATCACCACGATCAGCATCAGCACGTCCTTCACGCCCGCGGCGAAGGCGGCGGAACGCAGGCCCGCGAGGAACACGAAGAGCAGCATCAGAACGACCGAGAAACCCGCCGCCGCGCCCTGGCTCACCCACGGCCCTGCGGCGAGGCGCACCACTAGCGTCAGCGCGGTGACCTGGATCTGCACGTAGACCACCAGCGCGACGAGCCCCGCCGCCGCCACGCAGACCCCCAGCCAGCGCGCCTGATAACGGTGCGCGAAGAAGTCCGCCTGCGTGACGAGACCGTGGCGCCGCCCATATGCATGGATCATCGGCGTCAGCCAGTAGCCCAGCGCCGCCGACAGCGAGACCGAACAGAACGCCAGATAGGCAGGCGCGCCGTAGGCCCAGGCAAAGCCCGAGATGCCGAGCACGGCGAAGGTCGTGTAGATCTCACCGGCGTTGAGGAACCAGAACACCAGCGTACCCAGCTTGCGGCCGCCGAGCGCCCATTCCTCCATGGTCTGCGCGCGCTTCTGCTTGCGGCGACCGTAAAGCATCGATCCGGCGACGGTGCCGCACACGATCAGCAGGATGAGCGAGAGGATCATGCCCCGCCCTCCCTGTTGCGCGTGTCCAGCATGAAGCGGAGGCCCAGAACGGCAGTGGCGAAAAGGATGCCCGCCATCTGCCAGACCATCCCGAACGGCAGGCCCAGAGGCGCCCACTCGACGCCGTTGGCCCATGGCGCGAAGCCCAATTGCCACACGAACGGCAGCAACAGCAGCAGGTCGGCGCGCGACAGGCCGGTGTCTTCGGGGTTGTCGGTCGGGTCAGTCATCAGTGCTCTCGGATGTTGCAATGAGCAGCGTGGACGCCGTCAACGTTGCATTCAATGACGAATCAATGCTCGAAATGTTGCGAAAAACGAAACGTCGATCGGTATGATTACTTCGACCCATCTCGTCATTGCGAGCGCAGCGAAGCAATCCAGGGCAGTCTTAGGCCGCCCTGGATTGCTTCGCTGCGCTCGCAATGACGATCCGAAGGTAACCGGACATCACCGTTCCCGCCCCACCGGTCGGTTCCACTGCCGCAACTGCGCCTCGATGCGCTTGAGCAGGCGCAGCGGCGCGCCTTCCAGCTGGCGGCCGGAGCGCAGGACGAGGCTGGTGGTGGTTTCCTCGATGCTGTCGTCGGCGATGGGCACGCTGACCATCGCGCCTTCGGTCAGTTCCGACCACACCGAAATCTGCGGCAGGATGGCGACGGCGATCCCGGCGCGCACCATGTCCTGCATGACATGGATCGAGTTCGAGGTGATCGCGGGCTGGAAGTAGGTCTTCGAATTGGCCTCCGCCGCGCTCAGGATCTGGCGGATGCGGAAATGCGCGGGCGGCAGCACCAGCGGCACCGCCGCCAGCTGCGCAATGGTGACGCTCGGCTGCGCGGCCAGCGGGTTGTCCGGCAGCATGATCGCCATCAGCGGCTGCGCGATCACCGAGCGGACGTGGATCTTCATGTCGTTGGGCGTCGAGAAGACGAGGCCGAAATGCGCCTCGTCATCCGCGATCATGCGCAGAATCTCGGTGGTGGAGCCGGTGAGGATCTCCAGCCGGATCAGCGGGTTCGCCTGCGAGAACTGGCTGACGATCGAGGTGAAGCTCTGCCCCGCGAAGCCGTCGCCGATCGCCGCAGTCACTTGGCCCGTCCGGACCGAGCGCAGTTCCTCCAGCTTGGCGCGCAGGGCCTCGCGGTCGGCCAGCTGGTTGCGGTAGTGGGCGATCACGATCTCGCCCGCATGGGTCAGCCGCACGCCGCGCCGCCCCTTCTCGATCAGGGCGAGGCCGTACTGGCTCTCCAGCTGCGCGATCTGGCGGCTGATCGAGGACGGCGCGACATTGAGCCGATCCCCCGCCGCGCGCATCGATCCGGCGCTGAGCGCTTCCAGCAGGTATCGCATTCCGGCTTCGGACAAATCGAACTCCTTTGGGACTCGCACACCGCTCGTCATTGCGAGCCCCGAAGGGGCGCGGCAATCCAGGGCAGCACTACACCGCTATGGATTGCTTCGCTTCGCTCGCAATGACGAAGCCAGTCCCTAGCAGGTCACCGCGCCGGATCGAAGTCCTTGCCCAGCGGGAGGTCGCGCGAGCTGGAACCGATCTGGACGCGGTAGCTGCCCTTGGCCAGTTGCCAGTCGTGCGCGGTCTCGTCCCAGTAGGACAGCGCGCGGCGATCCAGCGGGAATTCGACCGTGGCCGACTTGCCCGGCTGCAGCGAGACGCGCGCGAAGCCCTTTAACTGCCGCGGCGGTTCGTTGGCGGCGGCGGGCATCGAGACGTAAAGCTGCGCCACTTCGTCGCCAGCGACCTTGCCGGTGTTGCGCACGGTGGCACGCACCGACCAACCATCGCCCGATTTCGCCAGCTTCAGCCCGCTGTAGGCGAAGCGGGTGTAGGACAGACCGTGGCCGAAGGGATAGAGCGGCGCGATGCCCTTGGCGTCGTACCAGCGGTAGCCGACGAGGATGCCTTCGTCGTAGCGCGCGGTGGTGCCGATGCCGGGGTAGCGGGCGGGCTGGTCGGCGGGGCCGTTGATCTCGTCCGCCGGGAACGTCACCGGCAGCTTGCCCGAGGGGTTGGCCTTGCCGGTCAGCAGCGCCGCGATGGAGTCCGCCGCCTGCTCTCCCGGATACCAGGCGGCGAGGATGCCCGCGACCTTGTCCCGCCAGGGCATCAGCACCGGGCCGACGGTGTGGAGCACGACGACGGTGTTGGGGTTGGCAGCCGCGACCGCCTCGACCAGCGCGTCCTGATCGCCGGGCAGCTTGAGATCGGTGCGGTCCGCGCCTTCGGAAACATGATCGGCGACGAAGACCACCGCCACTTCCGCCTTCTTCGCGGCGGCGACGGCCTCGTCGATCAGCGTCGCATCCGGAGCCTGCCAGCCGAGGCGCAGTTCGTTGGCCGAGAGCGTCGGCGCGTTGGAATAATCGAGCTGCAGCGCCACGCGCTTGCCCGCTTCCAGCCAGACGGTGCCGTGCGTGGCGAGGCGGAAGCTCTGCTTGGGCACGTAGGCCACGCGCTTGCCGTCGATCAGCAGCGCGATCTCGCCGCCGCCGTCGAGCGAGAAGCGATAAGTGCCGGTCTTCGGCGGCACGAAGCCCGCCGTCCAGCGCGCCGACCACAGCGAGGGCAAGCCCTGCACGCCCGCCTTGGGACCGGCCTCGGCGTAGTCGATCGCCTGTTCCTTGCGGGTGACGAGCGGTTCGCCCTTCCAGTCGGGCGAGGCGTAGTAGCGCGCCGTCAGATCCTCGAAGGCCGAGGAGGGCATGGCGGGCAGCGGCGCGATGCCGAGGGTGCCGCGCGCATATGTCACGCTCGCCTTGTCGCCGAGCGCCGCCTTGATCGCATCGACCGGGGCCTTGAGCGTGCCGACGTCCTCGGTCTTCACGAAGCCGCCGTAGCGTTCGGACGTCTGGACGTTCGCGCCCGCATCGTCGCCGATCACGGCGATGGTCTTCGCCTTCAGGGGCAGTACGCCGCGCTCGTTGCGCAGCAACACGGTGCCTTCCTCGGCGATCTTTTCCGACAGCACGAGGTGCGCCGGATCGCGCACGTTGGCATTGGCGTCGGCGGCAGCGACCGGATGATCGACGAGGCCGAGGCGGAACATCGGCGTGACGATGCGCTTCACCATGCCGTCGATGTCGGCCTGCGTGATGGCGCCGCTGGCCCGCGCAGCCTTGAGTTCCCTCACGCCGTAGAACTCGGCGAACCCGAAGGGGCTGACGCCGCCGGGCATGGAAATGTCGAGCCCCGCCTTCACCGAGGGCGCGGTGGAGCGATGCGCAAAGTACCAGTCGGCCACGACGAACCCGTCGAAACCCCAGCGCTTGAGATTGCCCAGCGTGCCGGGGTTCTCGCAGGCGTATTGGCCGTTGACGCGGTTGTACGCACACATGATCGAGCCGGCCTTGCCCTGCTTCACCACCGCCTCGAAGCCGGGGTAGTATATTTCTTGCAGAGCGCGTTCGGAGACGATGGCGTCCACCGCCTCGTAGGCGGGGCCGTCGCCCAGACGCAGCCATTCCTGATTGTTCGCCGCGAAGTGCTTGGGCGTGGCGATCAGGCCGAGCGACTGGATGCCGCCGGTGATCGCGGTGCCCAGCTGCGCGGTCAGATAGGGATCCTCGCTCAGCGTCTCGGCAAGGCGGCCCCACTTGGGGGTGCGGATGATGTTGATGGTGGGGGCGAGCACCACGTTGCGCCCCTTGCCCGCGTGCTCGGCGCCGAGCGCCTTACCGTAGGCGGTCATCAGATCGCGGTCGAAGGTCGCCGCGCCCATGACGGGTGCGGGGAACTGCGTCACGCCCTTCATGCCGTTGCCGACGCCTGCCGGGCCGTCGCCCATGCACAGGCGCGGCAGGCCGAGGCGGGCGATGCCGCTGATGTGGCCAACGCAGGCGTTGACGCCGGTGCCGTTGGCATCAAGCTCGGTATCGCCCTGAAGGAGCTTCAGCTTCTCGTCGTCCGTCATCGCCGCGACCACCAGCTCGGCCCGCTGTTCGGGCGTGCGGGCGGCGTCCAGCCACGGCTTGTCAGCCGGGGCCGCGAAAGCGGGAGTGGTCGCCACGGCGCAAAACGCGATCCCGGAGAGCAAGGCTCTCCGGGATGCGACTGCCGTACGGTGCGACCCGAGGACGAACTTCGAGACAGCAGAGGTCATGATCAGAACTTCACCATTCCCGACAGGCTGACCGTACGCGGACGGTTCATGTAGTAGCCCAGCGGGTACACGCCCGGGACGATCTCGTTGTAGTTGATCGTGGTCTGGTCGTTGAACAGGTTGGTGACGTTGAGGTTCACCTGCCACGGACCCTTGCTGATGCCGGCGTGCATGCCGACCAGCCAGTAGGAGTCGAGCGGCTGGTAGTTGTCGATGGTCGGGTTGAACTTGGTCGCCATCGAACCCTGATAGCTCACGTCCGCACCGAAGGAAGCGTCCACGCCCAGTGCGTCCACGAAGGTCGTGTAGTTGACGCTGCCCGCGCCGGTGAATTCCGGCACGTAGGGGATGCGGTCGCCCTTGTTGCCGGTGCCCGCGACGGGGTTGTCCTGCGCCAGCTTGGCGGTGTTGTAGTTGCCCGACAGGTTGATCTGCAGGCCCGGGATCGGGCGCGCATCGAGCGTCATTTCGATGCCCTTGACCTCGGCCTTGCCGCCATTGCCGGTGTAGCCGAACGACACGGTGCCGTCGGTCGCCTGCTGCGAGACCTGGATATCCGACCAGTCGATGTAATAGACCGCGCCGTTCAGAAACAGCTTGCGATCAAGCAGCGTGGTCTTCACGCCCCACTCGTAGGACCACAGCGAGTCCGAACCGTAGCCGTCGGGGATGACGACGTTGGCGATGGCGGCGGCGGTCTGGTCGTTGGTGCCGCCCGAGCGGTAGCCCTGCGCAACCTGAACGTAGGTATTGACCTGATCGCTCAGCTTGTACGCCAGGTTGAAGCGGCCGATCAGGCCGTTGTCCTTGGTGTGCAGCTTGGGACCAGCGCCCGCGCCGGTGCCGCCGCCGAACGCGACGTTGGCGACCGACTGCTGCTCAAGCTTGAAGTCGAACAGGCGGCCGCCTGCGGTGAAGGTCAGGTCCGGCACGATCTCGTAGCTGAGTTCGCCGAACAGCGCGCGTTCCTTGATGCGGGTGTCGACGGTGCGGTCGAGCAGCATGTCGGCATCGGCGGGCAGGTTGCCGTTCACGTCGGCCTTGGGCCACGAGCTGTTGAAGAAGCGGTTCTCGTTCTGGAAGAAGCCGCCGACGAGGATCTGGAACGGGCCGTCGAAGTCCGAGGCGAAGCGCAGTTCGCCGCTGTCCACCCGGCGGTGCTTGTCCTGCTTGAGCGCGCTGCGGCCGGTGGTGTCGTGCGGCAGGCCAAGGAACGCCTGCGCCGCCAGCGAGGCATCGCGCACGAAGCTGGTGTCACGCACGAAGCGCGAGACGGTGCCGGTGAACGTGCCGAAGGGCTGCTTGTAGTTGACGGTCGCGTTGTAGATTTCGCTCTTGTCGCTGTAGGGCGCGCGCACTTCGTCGGCCTGATAGTTCGAGGGCAGCGCGTTGCCGTCGTAATCCAGCTTGTTGTAGAAGTTCTTCGCGTCCTGCTGGACGTCCTGATACATCGCGGTGAGGTCGACGGTCAGGTCAGGCGTCGCCTGCAGGCGAGCGGTGAGGCGGCCGGCCTTGCTCTTTTCGGCGTTGGCGCCCTTCTCGAAGCGGTTGTCGATCCAGCCCGGCAGGTCGGCATAGAAGCCCGAGGCGCGCACGGCGAGGACGCCGGGGATGACCGGCAGGTTGACGGCGCCGTCGGTCTGCATGCCCAGCGATGCGCCCTTGGTGGCGCGCAGGGCCGACTGCACGTAGCCGTTCACGCCGCCATCGGGGTCGGCCTTCTTGGTGATGTAGCGGATCGTGCCAGCCATCGACGAGGCGCCGAAGGTGGTGCCCTGCGGGCCCTTGAGCACTTCGACGCGGTCGATGTCGAACAGCTTGATGTCGGGGGCCTGGCCGCCGCCGTCCTGCGCGTTCTCGCCGGTGATGACGGTCTCGTCGAGGTACATGCCCACGGTGCTGGCACCGGCGGAGTTGACACCGCGAATGACGTAGCGCTTGTCGCCGGGGCCTTCGTCCTGAACCGACAGGGCCGGAATCGCGTGGTAGAAGTCCGCGAAATCGACCGCACCCTTGTCCTTCAGCGCGTCGCCGCCCAGCGCCTGCACGGCGATCGGGGTGTCCTGAACGGTCGAGGACGTGCGCTTGGAAGCGGTGACGACGATGTCGCCGCCGGTGCCCTCAGCGGCCGTCGCTGCGTCCTGCGCGAGTGCAGGCACGGCGCAGAGCGCGGTGCCGGCCATCATGCCGGTTACGAAAAGCTTCAGCGCAGTGCTCGTCTCGATCTTCATGGAACCCCTTTCAACCCGATTGTGCTTTAACCGGCGCGACAGCAAGTGTCCCCGCATCGCCGGATGACAGAAACGTCACACGAGCGCGGTTGCCCTTCAATGCAGCCAATCCGTGAGGTTCGTTGCGATGAGCGCAACGCTGTATCCGCCTGTTGCCCGATAATTTCGCGTAATAGCACGGAGTTACGCCAGTAATCGTTTACACGAATACCCACATCCAGACCCGCACCCACCGACGGCGGCTCTCAGGTCGCGACGCCGCGACGCTGGGCTTCGACGACCGCTTCGGAGCGCTTGTTGACGCCCAGTTTGCGGTAGATATTGGCAAGGTGGAACTTGACCGCGCTGGCCGACAGCCCCAGCTCGCGCGCGATCGCCTTGGTGGACTGGCGCTGCGTCAGGCAATGGAGCACCTGCAATTCGCGCGGGACGAAGGCCACCCCGCCGTCCGCGTCCTGCGTGCGGGCCGTGATCGCACGCCCGAGGGCGGCGCAGAACCCCCGCGTGCCGCGCCCCGCCGAGCGATAGGCCGGCGCCGCCTTCATCGCCTCCAGCACCATCAGCAGGACCGGGCCGTGCTCGGCAAAGGGCTGCACGATCTCCTCGGCCTCGGCCAGAGCGACCGCCTTTCGAAGGCTCTGCACCGCCTCTGCCACGTGATCGTCGCCGAATGCGCCCACCGCCGAAAGCAGCAGCGCGCGGATCGCCGTGATCCGCCGCCCGGATGCGCCCGCTTGCTCCTGCAACCGGGCAACGATGCCGCCAAGACGGGCATGGTCCCCGGCTTCCAGCGCCTCGCGCCCGTCCAGGAGGGCCGTCTCGTCGCTCTCGCGCCAGGCGATCCAGTTCGGCGTGACGAGGTTGGCGGCTACATCACGCGAGCGCCAGCCTTGCGCACCGCCCGCGTCGTCCGCGACGATGCCCGCGCGCAGGATGCGGCAATACCGCTCGATGTCGCTGAGGCCGCGCCCGCGCATCAACCGGATCGCCCGGTCGAGCAAGCCCAGCGCGCGGTCCTCCTCCCCTGCCGCCAGAGCGGCCCGTGTGCCGACGCGGTAGCCGATGACGAAGGCATCGGGCCAGCCGTCGCAAGCCTCCAGATCGCGCAACGCGGCATCGACCCGGTCGAACAGACCATCGGCGTGGCCATGCTCGAACTCCACTTCGCACAGGACGCATTCGGCCACGGCCATCAGGCCCGCATCGTCCGGCATGGCGCGCGTGATCAGCACCTGCGCCTCGGTCGCCAGCGCCGCCGCCCGCTCCAGCCGCCCGCCCGCCAGCGCGATCATGCCGTCCACCAGCAGCGCGGAGCCCAAGCCGTAATAGCTCGTCGCCCGTTCATACTTGGCGCGGGAAATCTCGATCTGGTCCTGGGCCAGCGCGATCTCCCCCCGGCGCAGGTAGTGCAGGCTGCGCAAGGCGTAGACGAAAGCCGCGTTGGTCAGGTCGTTGGTGTAGGTCGACCAGAAATATCCTTCCGAAAGCTGCGCCTCGGTCAGCTCGGTATGGGCGTGGAACGCCAGAACGTGCTGGGCGATGACGAAATCGGTATAGACGCGCGAGAGCGACGGCGACTGGTAGGCCATGTCCTCGCTCAACATCTCGCGCGCGGATTCGAGCAGTCGCCGCGCTTCGGGAAAGCGCCCTTCCTTCATCGCCACGACTGCCTGCGTGATGCGGATCTGCCCCGATTGCTCGGCGGCTTCGGGGCTCAGCTGCGCCATCGCCGAGCGCAGGCGGTTGTAGCCCGAGGCGCGCAGCAGTTCGGTGCTGGTGAAAGTCTCGAAGGCCATGCGCGCAAGGCCGTGGTCTCCGGTATCCTGCACCAGCGCGATCGCCGCTTCCGGCGCGCGGCGCTCGGCATGATGGAGCAGCGCCTGCCGGTATGCCCGGTCCCTGCGGGCAGGCTCACCGCGCTCCAGCTGGCGCAAGGCGAAGGCGCGCAGCAGCGGATGGAGCGAGAAACCGCCGCCCGCTCCGCGCCTGACCTGCCCGAGCGGTGCCAGCGTGGCGATCTCGTCGAGGACCGGATAGGCCGGCAACGGCGCGGCGATGTGCGGCAGCAGCCGCGCGTCCACCCTCTCGAGCATTGCAGTCTGCGCCAGCAAATCGCGGGTCGTGGCCGAAAGGCCCTGCCAGATGCCTTCCCGGATCGCCGCTTCCAGCAAGCCGCCGGCATGATCGAGCAGCCGGTCGGCGTCCGCTTCCCCCGGTGACAACGCTGCGACGACCGCCTCGGCCAGCGGCCACCCTTGCGCGATGCCCTGGCCCAACACCTCATCCGCATCGAACAGCAGCGCCCCGGGATCGAGCGTGCGCACGAGATGCGGCGAGCGCAGTTCGGCCAGCATCGCCGCATTGGGCCGGCGCGAGATCAACCAGACCTGCAGTTCGGTCCCGGTCCAGTGCACCAGTTCTCCCAGCACTTTGCCAAGCGGCCCCTGCTCCAGCGCACCGGCATCGACCACCAGCACCTGATCGCCGCGCCCGCGAAGGACGGCCCGAATGCGATCGAACGCCGTCTCGCCCGGATGACCGAGCGCCTCCGCCAGCACCTGCCGAAAGGCGTCCTCGTCCCGCAGATGCGCGGGATGCAGGCCCAGCCAGCGGAACTGCCGCTGCACGGCCCCGCGAGCCAGCGCGTAGTTGGCGATCAGGGTCGTCTTGCCGAGGCCGGTGGGGCCGTAGACCTGCAGCACCCGCTCCGTCCCAGCGGGTTCGATCAGCTTGGCCAGCCGCCCCAGACGTACTTCCACGGTAAAAGGCGTCGGCGGGACCGGGAGAGGAGAAAGCTCCGGGGAGGGAGGCCGATTTTCGACACGCGCTGTCGCGGATACGTCATCCGGCGGCGTTAGACGGCTGACGCGCCCCGATGCGGTCATGCCGTCCCGCCCGACGACGGCCGGGCCGTTCCGAGGACTGACGTTCCGGAGGTTTCGGGCCATGAGAGGGAGCACACAGGCTTTCGCATGTGCGAAAGGCTAACGTCTTTGGCGCTTCCCGCGCAAGCCCCGCGAATGCGCTGCCATACGCCGGACAGCGCCAAAGCGCAGGGCCTACTGGCCGAATCTGCACGATCCTGTCCATTTCCCGCAGGTGCCAGACGGCAGCCCTCGGTTATCCTCCTTCCTGTTGCCCGAGGGTGGTGGAAGGGTCTGCACGAAGATGTTGATGGACGTGGCGATGCGCTATTTCTACGAGGCGGCGAGCCAGGGCTCGATGCGCCTCGCCAGCGAGAAGCTGGGGGTGGCGGTCTCCTCGATCAGCCGCCAGATCGTGCAGCTCGAAGGCTATCTCGGCGTCAACCTGATCGAGAAGGGCCGCCGCTCGGTGAAGCTGACCGAGGCGGGACAGCTCACTTACGACTTCCACCGTACCCACATCGCCGAACTGGACGCGCTGCGCTCGCGCATCCAGGACTTGCGCGGGGTGCGCAAGGGCTCGATCCGGCTGGCGGTGGGCGAAGGGTTCCTGACCAGCGCCTTCTTCCAGACCATCGACGCCTTCCACAAGAAGAACCCCGGCCTGCACATCGACACCCACGTCGGCTCCACCAGCGAGATCGTGCGGATGGTGGAGGAGGACGAGGTGCATGTCGGCCTCGTCCTGCAGATCGAACCGGAGCCCAAGGTGCGCGTGCGCCTGTCGGTGGCGCAGCCGCTGATGATCCTGGTCCATCCCTCGCACCCGCTCACGCGCAAGAACCAGGTGTCGATCGCCGACCTGTCGCAGCATGACTTGTGCCTGCCGCCCAAGGGCTTTCGCATCCGCCAGATCCTCAGCCACATGGAGGCCGCCGCAGGGGCCTATCTCGAACCGGCGCAGACGACTTCGTCGATCGTGATGATGCGCGACCTCGCCTGCGAGGGCCGCTTTGCGACGGTGCTGCCGCAGATCGCCGCCTTCGGCGAGATCGCCGCGCGCCGCCTGATCGCGATCCCCTTCGCCGAGACCGAGGCGGAGCCGGTATCCGTCCACCTCATCACCCGCCTCGGCCGCCAGCTGGAAGGCGCGCCGGCCAAGCTGCTGACGGTTCTCGAAGCGAAGATGCGCAGCTGGACGCATTGAAGTTGTCAGGAAATTCGCCTGCGGCGAATTTCGCGGCGCCGGCCCACGCCCCCACCCGGCCTCCCACAGGGTACTATCGTTGGGAGGCCGGGTGGGGGCATGGGCCGGCCCCGCTCAACCGAACCCCCACGCAACGTCTTGTGCCCGCGCACGCAACGAACGGGCGGTAGCGTGTTGCCGACCTGTGAAAGGAAGACGATGAAGCCCGCCTACTGGCCGCCGGAGCGCCGCGCCCCCCTCCCCCCCGTGCAGCCCTGGACCGGGCCGAGCGAAGCGTTGATCCGCCAGCCGTCCGACCCCTGGGTGACTCCGGCCGAGATCGACGATCTCCAGACCACGCCGACGTACGAGGAGACCCGCGCGTTCCTCGTCCGGCTGGCGGAGGCCTCGCCGCTGATCCGGCTCTACGAATACGGCACTTCCGCCGAAGGGCGGCCGCTCACGCTGGTCATCGCCAGTACCGATCTCGACCGCGCCGCTGCGGCTCCCGACGGAGAAGGCCCGGTCCGCGTCTTCACCGAATGCGGCATCCACCCCGGCGAGATCGACGGCAAGGACGCCGGCCTCATGCTGCTGCGCGACATCGCGGTGGGCGACAAGGCGGACCTGCTGGACGGCTGCGACTGGTACTTCGTGCCGGTGCTCAACCCCGACGGCCACGAGCGCCGCTCGGTCTACGCGCGCCCCAACCAGCGCGGCCCCGAGGAACAGGGCTGGCGCGCCTCGGCGCAGGGGCTGAACCTCAACCGCGATTTCGTGAAAGCGCACTCGCCCGAGATCCGCGCGATCATCAAGCTGCTGGGCTGCATCGATCCCGACCTGTTCATCGACCTGCACGTCACCGACGGCCTCGATTACCAGTACGACATCACTTACGGTTTTCAGGAAGCCCGCTACTCCGCCTCGCCCGAACTGAGCGCCTGGCTGGAGGACAGCTATCGCCCGCTGGTCGATGCGCACATGCGCGCCCTGGGGCACCTGCCCGGTCCGCTCATCCTTGCCGCCGACGATCGCCGGCCCGAACTCGGGCTGATGCTGCCCGCGTTCCCCCCGCGTTTTTCGCATGGCTACGGCGACATTCGCCACATCGCCACGGTGCTGGTGGAGAACCACTCGCTAAAGCCCGTGCGCCAGCGCGTTCTGGGCACGTATGCGCTGCTTGAGGCATCGTTGAGTGCCGCTGTGTGCCGCTGTGTGCCGCTTCGCGCAGCCACTCGCGCCGACCGGGAACGCCGCGTGGCGGAGCCGGTCCTCACCTGGGACATGGCGCCCGAGCCGGTGCGGACCACTATGTTCCATCCGATCGCCTCGGAATTCTACGATTCCCCGGCAAGCGGCGCGCGCGAAGTACGCTGGCTCGGCACACCGCTTCCCGCGCTCGAAACCCCGGTTCTGGGCTCGATTCCGGGCCAGACGATCGCCCGCCCGCGCGGCTACTGGGTGCCCGCCAGCGAGTTCGACGTGCTCGACCGCCTGCGCGCCCACGGCATCGCGATGGAGATCGCCGAGGCATGGACCGAGGTGGAAGTGGACATGCTGCGCCTCGCCGATCTGGAGATGGCGGGCGGTGTCTCCGAACGCCGGATCGTCCTGAAGGCCAGCGTCGCAGGCGTCGAGCGGCGCGTCGAGAAATTCGCCCCGGGATCGGCTTTTGTGACTATGGATCAAAGGCTTGGCGATCTGGCGATCCACATGCTTGAGCCGGTCTGCGCCGATTCCCTGTTCGCGCAAGGCTACGTCGCGGGCATGCTCGACCCCGTCGAATACCTCGAAGCCTACGTCATCGCACCGATGGCTGACGAGATGCTGGCGACCGACGCGGAGCTGCGCGCGGAATTCCACGCGAAACTGGCCTCGGACAACGCCTTCGCCGCCGACCCGATGGCGCGGCTGAAGTGGTTCTACCTGCGTTCGCCCTACCGCGACGAACGCCACATGCTCTACCCCGTGGCACGCTGCCCCGCGTGACCGCCTCCCCCCGGACCATGACCCGGAAAAACCGTGAGGAAACAACAGTGAAGACTTTCCCCCTCGCCGCGGCGGCACTGGCCGCCGCCGGTGCGCTCGCCGCCGCCCCCGCCTTCGCCGCCCCGCCCCCCGCCGGCGCGCAGGTCTTCGCACGCAGCTGCGCGATGTGCCATACGACCAATACGGGCGGCGCCAACAAGCTGGGCCCTAACCTCGCAGGCGTTTCGGGCCGAAAGGCGGGCAGCATCCCCGGTTTCCGCTACTCGCCGGCGATGGCCAAGGCCGGCGTGACCTGGAATGCCAAGACGCTCGATGCTTTCCTGGCGAAGCCCTCTGGCATGGTGCCCGGCAATCGCATGGGCTTTGCCGGGGTCAAGGATCCGGCTCAGCGCGCCGCGCTGGTGGCGTATCTGGCGTCGCTGCCGAAGTAACCCTCTGCCGAAACACAAAAAAGGCCCGCCGGAGCGATCCGGCGGGCCTTTTGCTTTGCGTCGTCCGAACCCTCAGCCCCCGCGCAGAGCCTCGGTCGCAGCCACATCGACGGCACTGCCGGCGATCGCCACCTTGTACAGTTCCCGCGCCGCCTCGACCGAGACGTAGCCGTCAAGCACGTCGTCCAGCACCGCGGCCGGATCGCGCTCGGTCGCAAGGCCGTAGCCCGCGCCGCCCGCACCGCGCGCGATGGCGCGATCGCCGATCGCCACCGGCATGCGGTAGGTGCCCACGCGCTTCTCGGCATCGGTGCCCGCACGCACGATCAGTTCGTTCGTCTCGGGCTGCGCGCCGCCGCCCAGCGCCCACGGCTTTTCCTTCGAACGCTTGGTGATAGACAGGAACTCGCCGTCCTGCGTGAAGCGGATCAGGCGTTCGGTGCCCATGCCGCCGCGACGCTTGCCCGCGCCGCCCGAATCGGGCTTGATCTCGAACTGCTCCATCATCATGCCGGTCTTCATCTCGATGACCTCGATCGGCGTGTTGCGCACGAGGCTGCCCGAGATGTGGTTGGTGGCATTGATGCCATCGAACTCGGCGCTGCCGCCCCAGCCCACCGGCTCGTTGTTCGACACCGCGTACATCGACTTGGTGACCGGATCGGTGCCGATCATCATGAAGCCCAGCGTATCGCCGCCCGAGCAGGCCGCGATGCGTTCGGGCATGCCCTGCGCCAGCGCCTTGTAGACCAGTTCCAGCGCGAGGTGCGCGGGCCACTGGGTGAAGGTAGCGGCGGGATAGACCGCGTGGAACAGGTTGCCTTCGGGCGCGATCACCTTGAGCGCGCGGAACGAGCCCGCATTGTTGCGCTGCGCGGCCGACGTCAGCGACTTGAGCACGAACTTGCAGATCGTCTCGGTCAGGCCGATCGGGATGTTGATCGGGCCGAGCACCGCCGGGGAGGAGCCCGAGAAGTCGCAGGTCAGGCCCTCGTCGTCGATGGTGACCTTGACGTGGATCGGCACCGGATCATCGCTGATGCCGTCGTCATCGACGACATCGCCCGCTTCCCAGGTGCCGCGCGGCAGGTCGGCCAGCGCGCGGCGCACCAGCGCCTCGCTTGCCACCTTGATACGGCCCACCGCCTCGTCGAAGGCGGGGCGACCGAACTTGCCGAGGATCGCGTTCAGGCGCTCGACGCCGGTGCGGGTGGCCGCCACCTGCGCATCAAGATCGCCCATCACCGGCCCGGGCATGCGCGAATTGAACTTGATGATGTCGATGATGTCCTTCACCGGCGCGCCATCCCTGTAGATGCGGGTGCCGGGGAAGATCAGGCCTTCCTGGTGCATGTCGGTGGAATCGAGCACGTAGCCCGGATCCTTGGCGCCAAGGTCCATCCAGTGCGCGCGGATGCAGGTATAGGCGAAGGGCCTGTCCTCGCCGTCGGCGAAGACCGGCGCGAACAACGTGGCATCCAGCGCATGCGCCGAATTCCAGTACGGGTAGTTCATGATGAAGATGTCGCCGGGGCGCATCGTCTCCGCGCCCGCGAACTCCACGCCCTTGCGGATTGCGTAGTCGTTGGCGCCCAGGAAGAATGCGAGGCCCGGCGCGTCCGAAATCAGTTCCAGATCGGCGTCGTAGATCGAGATGCCGAAGTCCAGCACCTCGTAGATCACCGGGTTGAACGCGGTGCGGATCAACGTGCGGCGCATCTCCTCGGCGGCGGAGACGAGGTAGCTGCGGATGACCTCTACGGTCGCGCCATCAAGCTTCGTTTCGGTGCTCATGCGGACTTCCTGCGGACGATGAGGTGGCCGTGCGGATCGACGGCGACGGTCTGGTCGGAATGGATGACGGTGGTGGTGGTGCCTTCCTCGACGATTGCGGGACCGTCGAAGGTGTGGCCCGCGCCCAGCAGCTTGCGATCGTAGACCGCAAACGGCGTGCGTTCGCGCAGGGCAAAGCAGAACGCCTCACGCGAACCGATCTGCGCGTCCGATGCCGGGCCGGTGGCCTCGGGCACGATCGGCAGCGTAGGCTTGGGCATGACCGCGCTGGCGCGCACGCGCAGCGTCACGATCTGCACCGGCGCGGCGATGGCGTGGCCGTAGCGCTCGCGGTGGAGGTCGTCGAAGCGCGCACGCAGCGAGGCGAGATCCTCACCCTCGGGCAGTTCGATCTCCAGCGCGTGCTCCTGCCCGGCATAGCGGCATTCGACAAGGCGCAGGAAGCGGCGCTCGGTCTGGGCGCCGCTCTGCCCTTCAAGCTGCGCGCGCGCGTCCTCGATAAGTGTCGCGAACGCCTCTTCCACCGGGCCCTGCGCCTCGGGTTCGAGCAGGCGCAGCTGGGTCAGCGCGACGTCGGTGACGATATCGGACATCAGCATGCCCCAGGCCGAGAACACGGCCGGGTTCTGCGGCACGATCAGTTCGGCGTTCATCACCTCGCGGGCGATCAGCGGGGCGATCAGCGGCCCGGCGCCGCCGAAGGCGAGCATCGAGAAGTCGCGCGGATCGCGGCCGCGCTCGACGGTGATCTCGCGGATGGCACCGGCGGTGCGGGCGACGAGAACGTCGAAAATGCCCGCCGCCGCGCGGTCGATATCGATGCCGAGCGGCCCGGCAACGCGGTTCTGCATGCCCTGCCTCGCGGCGGGAACGTCGAGGTCGACGGTGCCGCCCAGGAAGGTAGAGGGGTCGAGGAAGCCCAGGATCAACGCCGCGTCGGTTGTGGTCGGCTCGTTGCCGCCGCGACCGTAGGCGATCGGGCCGGGCTGCGAACCGGCGCTCTGCGGGCCGACTTGCAATAGCCCTTCCTGCACCCAGGCGATCGAGCCGCCGCCCGCGCCGATGCAGCGGATGTCGAAGATCGGGATCAGTGCCGGAAGGTCCGCGAGCGGCGCCTCGTGCATGACCAGCGGCTCGCCGTCCTCGATCACTGCAGCGTCAAGGCTGGTGCCGCCGTAGTCCAGCGTCAGCACGCGGTCGCGGCCGATCGCCTTGGCGAGCTGACCCGCGCCGATGAGGCCACCGGCAGGGCCGGACAGCACCGTGTAGATCGGCGCCTGCCGGGCGGTCTGCGCGGTCATCGCCCCACCTGCGGAGCGCATGATGAGCAGCTTGCCGCCGAACCCGTTCTCGACCAGCCCGTTCTCAAGACGGCCGACGTAATCGTTGAAGATCGGGTTGATGTAGGCATCGACCACGGCGGTCGCGGTACGCTCGTACTCGCGGTATTCGCGGGTGATCGCGCTGGATGCGGAGACCGCCAGCTGCGGATAGGCTTCGCGGATGACTTCGGCGGCGCGCGCCTCATGCGCGGGGTTGCGGTAGCTGTGCAGGAAGCAGATCGCGACCGAACGGATGCCCGCCTCCACCAGCTTGCCCGCCGCATCGAGCACGGCGGCTTCGTCGAGCGGCTCGACCTCGTTGCCGTTGACGTCGATGCGGCCGCCGACGCCGAAGCGGTGGCGGCGCTTCACGATGCTCGCCTCGCGCTGGTAGCGGTAGTCGTACATTGAGGCGGCGGGAACGTCGGCGCGGCCGATCTCGAACACGTCGCGGAAGCCCGCATTGGTGATGATGCCGGTCTCTACCCCGCGCCGTTCGATCACCGCGTTGAGGCCCAGCGTGGTGCCGTGGACGAACAGTTCGGTGTCGTTCAGTGACACGCCGAGGCGGTCGAGCGCGGCCAGAACGCCGCGCACCGGTTCGTCAGGGGTGGTCGATGCCTTGGCGAGCCTCGTCGTTCCCGTTTCGGAATCGAACAGGATCGAATCCACGAATGTCCCGCCGATATCGACGGCGACGCGAAATCTCTTCATGCACTGCTTTCCCGGATGTGAATCCCTGAACTCGCCGCCGATGATATTGCGCAAACGGCACAAGTCTTCGCGAAGTCATTGCATCACGCGCAAGACCCGCCCTCTCCCCTTTGCCCTGCGCGATACGTCTGACACCATTGAGCCATACCCGCCCTTCCGCCGCGCCTCCCCGTGGCGGCGGGCACTGGAGACATTTTCGATAATGAAGCTGCTGCGCAAGATCGCCGGGATCGTCGAACGCAATCCCGAACGCCCGCCCCAAGAGGGGGAACTGCGCCGCTGGCCGTTCCTGACGATGGTGCTGATCGGCGTCTCGATCTCCGTCCCGTTCTTCGCGTTCGGTGGACAGCTGGGCCAGCATGCGAACTTCACCACCGTCGCCATCGGCGTGATCCTGGGCAGCGCGCTGCTGGGCCTGTGGGGCGTGCTGACCGGCTATGTCGGTCTCGTCGCCCGCCTGCCCACCGCAATGATCATCCAGCGCACTTTCGGACGGCGCGGGTCGATGGCGATCGTGGGCATGATGGTGCTGACCTCGTTCTGCTGGTTCGGTCTGCAGACGCAAATCCTCGTCAAGAGCCTCGCGGCGATCCTGCGCACCCAGCTGGATTACGAACTGGACGAGCGGATCGGCGTCGTCCTCGTCGGCGCGCTGATCGCCTCGACGGCGGTGATCGGGGTCAAAGCGATGGGCAAGGTCGCCGTGGTGAGCGTGCCGCTGCTGCTGATGGCGACGCTGGTGCCGCTGGCGATCGGGCTGGACCGGCATGGCATGGCGGGCCTTTTCGCTGCTCGCACGATCACCGATCCGATGGGGCTTGGCATGATCGTGTCGGTGGTCGTCGGCGCCGAAGTGTTCGGCTGCTCGATCAACCCCGACCTGAGCCGCTTCCTTAAGACCGGCGGCGACAATGCGACGGCGATGACGATCAACTACGCGGTGGCCTTCCCGCTGCTGCTGATCCTCGCCGCCGCACTCGGCACGCTCTACGGCAACGCAGACCTCGTCGCGACGATGCTGGCGGCGGGGATCGCGCTGCCGGGCACGCTCATCATCATCCTCGCCACCTGGACCAGCAACGACAAGAACCTCTACGCCTCGGCGCTGGCGCTTTCGGCGCTGTTCCCGAAGGTGGAGCGCTGGCAGCTGGCGGTCGTCGCGGGCGTGCTGGGCACCTGCCTCGCCGCCGCCGACATCCTCGGCCATTTCATCGTCTGGCTGACTTTCATGGGCCTGCTCATCGCGCCGATGTCGGGCGCCTATGTCGCCGACTTCCTGATGAAGCGCAGCCGCTACACCGACGCCAATGCACCGATCCCGGCGTTCCGCGCCGCGCCGCTGATGGCATGGGTGTTCGGCATAGCAGTCGGCGTGGCGACGCTGCCGCGCGCGAACGTCGGCCTCGGCCTGTTCGAGATCACCCATGCCCCCACCGTCGATGCCCTGCTGGCGGCGATGGTGTTTCTCTTCGTGGCCGACCGGGTGCCCGGCTCGCGCCCCGCCGCAGCCTTTACCTGAACGGAGCTTTCATGACCGACACCCTCAGCCCCATCACCCGCATGTTCGACTGGTGGAACAGGGCCTTCCGCGAACACGCCTTCACGCCCGACGCCTTTGCGGCGCACTACACCGACGATGCCCAGTTCATCGTCGACGGCGGCGTGCGCGGCACCGGCCCCGAAGCCATCTGCGCCCACTTCGCCCGAATTCGCGAGCGTTGCGATGCGGTCGAACTGGTCACCCCTGTGATCGCGACGCTCGCCGACGAGACACAGGGCTTCGTGCAATATCGCTGCACCTTCACCGCCAAAGGCAAGTCCGGTTCCGAAGTCTGCATGGCCCATGCCCGGTTCCGCGACGGCAAGATCGCCCGCTTCGAGGTCATCGGACGGCCCGAAGCCAGCTGATCGGCATCAAAAAAGGCCCGGCCGCTTCATGCGACCGGGCCTTTTCTTATTTCATTATCCCGCTGGCAGGTCACATCAGCGGCGCGAGGTACTTCTGGGCATCCGCCGCAGTGCGCAACGGGTCGGTGGGCACGTCGTATTCCACGAAGAAGTGCTCGATCCCCGCCTTCTCCGCCGCCGGGATGATGCGGCGAAAGTCCACCAGACCCGTGCCCGGATCGCGCACGCTGCCATCGGCGGCGACGTCCTTCATGTGGACCATCCGGAACCGGCCGGGATGGCGCTTGAAGTAGGCCACGGGATCGACGCCCGCCTTGGTCGCCCACGCAAGGTCGAGTTCGAACTTCAGTTTGTCGGGGTCGGTGCCTTCGATGATCAGGTCGTAGGGGACGTCGGGGCCGACCTTTTTGAATTCCTGATCATGATTGTGGTACGCCAGCTGGAACCCGCGATCGTGAGCAGCCTGCGCGGCGCGGTTCAGCGCGGCGATGAGTTGCTTGATCTGCTCCAGCGACTGCAGCTGCGAGGGCCAGCTGATCTGCCACACGATGTACTTCTGGCCGAGCGGCCGGGCCTGCTTGGCGCAGGCGTCGATCAGGCCCTCGACGTGATCGAAGTCGAACGCCTCGATGAACTTGCGCTCGAAGGTGGCGCGGTCGATGCGGCCCGCCACGCCATCGTCGAACACTTCGTACAAGCCCGGCGGCATGATGTGCTGAGAGGGCGAAACGAGGCCGTTGCGATCGAAGACCTCGCGGACGAAAGCCGGGTCGCGGCCGAAGCTGCCGAGCGTCTCGACCTCGCGGTATCCCATCTTCGCGACCTTCGCCACGGTGCCCTCGAAGTCGGCATCCAGCAGCGTCATCAGGGTGTAGAGCTGGATGCCCAGCGGCCGCTTCGGCGGGCGGGCAAAGGCGCCGGCGCCGCCCAGCATGGAGCCTGCCGCCAGCCCAGTCGCCAACAGGGCCGTACCGCCCAGCAGGCCACGGCGGGAAAGGGCGAAGTCGGTCATCACAGCACTCCTTGCTTCATCTGGTCGGCCGCGAAGGCGGCAGCGCGCGCTGTCAGCGCCATGTAGGTCAGCGACGGGTTCTGCGCGGCCGAAGCGGTCATGCAGGCGCCGTCCGTCACGAACACGTTCGCCGCGTCATGGCACTGGTTGCGCGCGTTGAGAACCGCCTGCGCCGGATCGTCGCCCATTCGCGCGGTGCCCATCTCGTGAATGGCGAGGCCACCCGGCCCGAGGGTATCGCCGACCATGATGTCGGTAGCCCCGGCGGCCTCCAGCATGGCTTTCGCCTCTGCGGCCATGTCCCTGGCCATCGCCAGTTCGTTCTCGTGCCAGTGGAATTCGACGTGCAGCTGCGGACGGCCCCAGTTGTCGGTCTGGCTGGAGAGCGTAGCGCGGTTGTCGGCATAAGGCATGCATTCGCCCATGCCGCCGATGAACATCTGCCACGGCCCCGGCTGGCGCAGACGGTGCTTGAGCGACAGGCCGATGTCGTCGCCCTCTCCTCCCCGCGTCCACATCTGGCGCGAGGCGCTGCCCTGGTAGCCGTAGCCGCGCCGGAACTGCCGGTCGCTGCCGTCGAGGTTCTGGAAGCGCGGGATGTAGATGCCGCTCGGCCGGTTGCCCATCGGCATCCGGTCGGTGAAGCCGGGGATCGTCGCCAGACCGAATGGTCCCATGACGTGATCCATCAGGTAGCGGCCGAGTGCGTCGGAACGGTTCGCGAAGCTGCGTCCGGTCTGCGTATCGAGGGAATTGAGCAGGATCTGCGTCGACCCCAGCGTCGAGGCATTGAGGAACACCACCCGCGCCGAAACGGTGCTGCGCGTGCGGCTTTTCGCGTCGATGATCCGCACGCCGGTGACGCGGTTCGTCGCCGGATCGTGGATGAGCGAGTCCACCACCACGTCAGTCATCACCTTGAGCCGCCCGGTCGCCTTCGCGGCCGGAAGCGTCGAACTTTCGCTGCTGAAGTAGGAACCGGTGGAGCAGCCCCGGATGCACGGGCCGCAGTAGTGGCACGGCTGGCGGTCGCCGATCGGCTGGGTCAGCACGGCGCTGCGTTCGTTGATGATCGGGCGCCCGCCGAACTTCGCGGCAACCGCACCCTTCACGTGCTCCTCCACGCAGTTCATGCCGTGCGGGGGCATGAACTCGCCGTCGGGCAGAGAGGGAATGCCGTCCGCATCGCCGTTGACGCCGATGAAGCGCTCGACGTGCGAATACCACGGCGCAAGGTCGTCATAACCGATCGGCCAGGGAATGCCGTGGCCGTCCTTGCCCGCTTCGGAGAAGTTGAGCGGGCTCAGCCGAAAGGAAGCGCGCCCCCAGGTGATGGAGCGCCCCCCGAGGTGATAGCCGCGTATCCACGCGAAGTCCGCCTCGGGTGCGGTCTCGTAGGGGTTTTCGGCATCATTGACGAACCAGTGTTCGTTGGCGTCCGAAAGTCCCGCCATGCGCGACTGGACCTTGTAGTCGCGCTGATAGCGGTGGCGGTCGCCGAAGCCGCGATAGGGCAGCTCGTAAGGGGCGAGGTGCTCGGTGACGTAGTCGCTGGTAGGATCGACGTCGCGGCCACGCTCCAGCAACAGCACAGAGAAGCCGCGCTCAGTCAGTTCCTTCGCGGCCCAGCCGCCCGAAATGCCCGAGCCGACGACGATGACGTCTGCGTCCATCAGGCGCCCGCTCCGTTCGCAAGGCTCATCGAAATTCCCCAGACGTAGAGAGAGGGCGCCTTATCGTCGGCGCCCAGTGCCGCGCAGGCGTCGTAGGCGCCGGGCACGAGGTTGAGATCAAGCTCCTGGCTCGCGCCGATCTCGCTGGTGTAATAGCCGTAGACGGTCAGTTTGCGCAGCGTCGGCGCCTTGAAGCGCGTGCCGTCGTAGAGCGTGACCACCGGATCGCCCCCGGCAGCGAAGGCGGCCAGCACGAGATCGAGTTCGGCGTCGCAGCGGCGGCGCTCCTCGTCGTTCATCCAGTGCTGGTACATCATCTCGATGAACCCGGTGACGCCCGCATCTTTCGCGCCGGGCGTATCGTCGGCAGGAATGACGAGGTCCACCAGCCGCTCCAGCGCGGCGTGGTGTTCAGGGGCAAATGGGGTGTAAGGCGGAGGCAGCGGCACCGACGGAGCCGCATCGCCACCGCCCATCATATGACCTGCATGATCCGCCATGCCCTGCGCTATCGCCGGCGTGCTGAACGCGGCGGCGGCGATCCACTTGAGAATGTCCCTGCGGTGCAATGCCTTGCCCTGTTGCCTGTAATCTATCCGGTCGTTCACACGAACCGGGCCAGTGGAGGACATCCCCACCGGCCCTGCCCGATCAGAACTTCACGCCGACCTCGACACCGTACTGGCGCGGGCTGTTGTAGCTGGCAAGCGTCGAGGTCCCCAGTGCGTGGGGTCCGACCGCCATCGGCGTTCTCTCGTTGCTGAGATTGCGGCCGATCGCGGAGAGCGACCACATGCCCTTCTGCAGCGTAACCTTGGCGTTGAAGAACGTCTTCGGCCCGGTCTCCAGCGAGTTCTGGACGTCCCAGTAGACGTTGCCGCGATGCGACATGTCACCATGCGCGACAAGCTTCAAATCGTCGGTCAGATCGGCTTCGTAGTCGATGCCGAGCTGCGCCGTGAAGCGGTAGATCTGCGGGATTACGTTGTTGTGATAAGCGTCCTGATCCTCGGGCACGAAGTTCTTGATCTTCACATCCGAATAACCGACCGAGCCGTTGATGCTGAGCCCGCGCGTCGGCCGGATCGACAGCTCGGCTTCTGCACCCATCACTTGCGTCTTTCCGATGTTGGAGATGGCAGTGTAGATACCGTCACCCTCCAGCACGCGCGAGGTGGAGAACTGCTGCCCCTTGAAGTCGGTGTAGAACAAGGCGCCGTTCAAGGTCATCAGGCTGCCGCCAAAGTTGCTCTTGAACCCGGCTTCGAAGTTGTCGGCCGTTTCGGGGGCGTAATACAACAGCGTTTCGGCGCTGCTGCTGGGGTTGAACCCGCCCTTGCGATAACCGCGCGAGTAGGTCGCATAAGTGAACAGGTCCGGGCTCCATTTGTAGGAGACAGATGCCTTGCCCTGCGGCTCGCTGAACTTCTGCTTGAGGATCTGGCCGCTCAGGCGATCGAAGTAGGACTGGTTTTCCCAGTCGTAGCGGAAGCCGCCGGTCAGTTCGAGGCGGTCGGTCAGTTCGTAGGACGCCTGGCCGAACAATGCGAACGTCTCATAGTGCCTCAGGCTGTCGTTCAGGCCCGGCGTGCCGCCGACAGGACCGTAGCTGCTCTGATAATCGCGCTTTTCGTCCTGGTAATAGCCGCCGACGTTCCACTTGAACGGCCCTTCGCCGGTCGAAGTCAGGCGCAGTTCCTGCGACCAGGTCGTATCGACGAAGTGCACGGTCTGCGTATAGGCATCGACCGCCGTGAAATCGCCATCCGCCGTGGTGTAGTCGCGCCCGCGCGAATAGGCGGTAACGGAGGTGAGCGTCGCCCCGCCAAGTGCCCAGTCGCTTTTCAGCGAATAGCCGCGCAGCTTGGTGTTCACGATGCCCGCCTGGTTCTCGCTCGGATCGGGGATGGTATCCTTGAAGTCCACATCCGGCACCGGGGCCAGCCAAAGGCCGCCGGTCTTGCTATCGGTCGTCGTGGCGCTAAGGGCGAAAGTCAGGTCTTCGGTCGGCGTGAACAGCAGTTGCGCGCGCGTGGTCAGGCCCTTGCCGAAATCGACGTTCTTCGGATTCGCCAGATTCTTGATGAGGCCATCGGTATCGTAAGCCGATGCGCCGACCGAGAAGTACAGCTTATCCTTGAAGATCGGACCGGACAGTCCGACCAGACCGCGCTTTTCGTCACCGTTGAAATACTGGAACGAAGCGTTTCCGGTGTATTCGTTGGTCGGCTTGCGCGTCACGATGTTGATGGCGCCCGCGATCGCGCCGCCGCCGTAGAGCGTGCCCTGCGGACCGCGCAGGATCTCGATCTGCTGGACGTTGACGAGGTCCTGCTGGAAGAACATCTGGCCCGGCTGGACGACACCGTCGACGACGGTGGCGAAGGGAAACTCGCCGTCACGGCCGAGCGTGGTGAAACCACGGAACGACACGGTCTTGTAGCCCGGATAGAGGCCGTCGAGCACGACGAGGTTCGGGGTCAGGCGCACCGCGTCCTGCAGCGTGCGCAAGTCGGCATTACCGATCTTCGCGGCCGTCACGACGCTGATCGGGTCGGCGACGGTTTGCGCGGTCTCGTTGCGCTTGCGGGCGGTGACGGTGATCTCGTTCGGCGCGCTCGGCTCGTCGGCCGTCTGGGCCATGGCGGGCGCGGAGAAGGCGGCGAACGCCCCGGAGACCAGTCCGGCACAAACCAGCGCCTTGGTCGAAATGGCAGTCATGTATCGTGTCTTCATGGATCAAACCCTCATGCGCTGAAAGGCCGGGCGCCACCGCGAAAATGCGATAACGCGCCAACTGACTTCCTCCTGGTTGCCTGCATTCGTGCCGCGCTCGTTCCGGCGCGGTGCTCTTGTCTTCTCTGCGGGCCTTGCGGCCGGTCCTGATGCTTCCATTTCAGCCCGGTGCGATCAATGCGATCGCCATCCCGGTTTCATTGTCGCTGACGCAAATTAGCGCCCGCGATCGCCGCGAAATATCAGCCCACGCCCTCCATCGCCCGCTGCACGCCTGGCGTGTCACCCAGGCAGCCGAGCCCGGCAAGCGTAGCCGCGATGCGCCCGGCGTCCGCGGCGCTCACGTCCTGGAACGGCGAACGCACCCGCCCGCCGGGGACGCCGCGCGCATTGAGCGCCGCCTTGAGGATGGCGGCGGCGGAACCGAAGCGCCCGACCAGCGAAGGTGTGAACCATTCGCGCATGATGACGCGATCCTTCGCCCCGCAGGCAAGCGCCCGGTCGAAGTCGCCCTGCCATGCCAGGTTGTAGAAATCCGGCTGGTTGTGGCCCAGCACACCGCCCGCGCCCATCGTTCCGTCCGCATCGTGCAACCGCACCATCGTGAGGCCCACTTCGTCCAGCGGCAGGCCGAACACGCGGACCTCGGCGTGAAGCGCGAAAAAGGTCGCCATGAAATGCGCCATGTCACCCGTCGAATGCTTGATCGCTACCACCGCGTCGAGAGCGGCGATGCGCTCCAGCAGCGGCAGGGACATGTCGATCCCGGTGCCCGGCGGCCAGTTGTAGACGCAGATCGGCAGGCGACTGTGCCGCGCGATCGTCGTGTAGAAAGCAAGGATGTCCTCGTCGCCGGGCCGCGCATAAGGCGGCGGCGTCACCAGCGCGCCGGAGAACCCGGCGGCATGGGCCTGCTCGATGTGCGCCAGCACTTCCGCAGGCGTATAGGCGCTGCATCCCGCGATCAGCGGCAGCCGCTTGCCCATCTGCGCGCCCGCCGCCGCGAACAGCGCATGGCGTTCTCCGGCGTCTAGGCTGAACCACTCGCCGGTCGTCCCCGCGACGACCAGCCCGTGCATGCCTTCCCCGTGAAGCCATTCGAGCAGAGTGCCGAGAGCATCGAAGTCGAGGTTGCGCTGGTCGTCGAACGGGGTCGTGATCGCCGGGAGGTATCCCTTCCAGCCAACTCGGTCACGCTTGCAGGCCACGAATGCTCCTTCCAGTAGTACGGCGGGTCATCTGACCTGCCGCACCCTGGTCGTAGCCGGGCGTTGCACCGTTCGCCGAAAACTTGTGTGCGCGCGCCGCAATCAAGCAGCCAGTGCGCACTGCGCCCTCAACCGAGCGGCTGGGGTATAACTTCGATGGCAAGCGTGCCGCCGCCCGCCGCGACTTCCAGAAGACGGTCGATGTTGGGATGCGCGCCGGGGCGGTTGCGGGCATCGGCAGTGTGCTCGGCGAATACGTCGAGGCCATGCTCCGCCGCGCGGGCGTCGAGCGTGCCGAACGACTGCTTGAGGTACTGGTAGACCGCGAGCGAACCCTGCTTGCCCGGCTGATTCTCGATGCTGGCGACCACCGCGCCGTCAATCCCGACGAGATCGATGCGATCCACCCCCGCGATCGGCGGAAGCTGCTGCAGATTTTCCTTGAACGTCGGGCCGGCCTGAATCATCGAATTGGGTTCCTGTGCTGGTTGCCCGGGCTGGAAGCCCGTGCTGCTCCTGCGCCCCTAACACCGTGCACCGACATCGGCCAACTGGGATGCCGGCCCAGGCACGCGAGACCACCCCGCCCCCCCGTTGAGGCAGCTCGGACCGTGACTTCGCCTTAAACTGGCAACGCGCTCAGCCCGTTTCCACCGTCAGGCGGTGAGGTCATCGCCGATCGCGCGGGCGAGGATGACCATGAACTTGTCATCCGCATCGCCGAAGCCCTGCAGCGGTTCCCAGCCCCCTGCCAGCAGCAGCGTGTCGGCGCTGCGCGGATCGTACTTGTGGCTGTTTTCGGTGTGGATCGTCTCGCCCGCCGCCATCGTGAAAGAGCGACCGCAGACCTCGAAATCGATGTCGCGCGTCGCTGCGATGTGCATCTCGATCCGGGCGCGATCGTCGTTCCAGACCGCCCGGTGCGCAACCCCGTCACGCGGAATCGTGCCGCCAAGCTCCTGGTTGATGCGCTCCGCCAGATTGAGGTTGAACGCCGCCGTCACGCCTTGCGCATCGTCGTAGGCGCGGACGAGTTCCGCCTCCGCCTTGATGCGGTCGAAGCCGATCAACAACAGGCTGCCCGCGCCCAGCGTCTCGCGCATCGAACGCAGCAAGTCGGCGGCCGCCATCGGCTCCATGTTGCCGATCGTGGAGCCGGGAAAGAAGCCCAGGCGCCGATGATCGCCCACTTCGGCGGGCAGCGCGGTGGGCACGCTGAAGTCCGCCTCGACCGGGTGGATCGGCAGGTCGGGATAGCGCGCCGCCAGCGCCTCGCAGGATTCGGAAAGGAATGTACCCGAAATGTCGATCGGCACGTAAGCGGCGGTCCAGATCGCATCGAGCAGCAACGGCGTCTTGGTCGCGCTGCCCGCGCCGAACTCCACGACGACGTGATGCCGTGATCCGACCATGCGCCCGATCCGCGTGGCGTGGGCCATGAGGATGCCGGTCTCGACGCGGGTAGGATAGTATTCGGGCAGCCGCGTGATCTCCTCGAACAACTGGCTGCCGCGATGGTCGTAGAACCAGCGCGCCGGGATCGCCTTGCGCGGCTGCGAGAGGCCGGTCAGCACGTCGCGGCGGAACTGCGCGCGCAGGGCATCGCGGGAGGTATCGATCAGTTCGCGGACGGCGGTGGCCATGGTCTACAAGTCCTTAGCGAGGCGCACGCCGGTGAACTGCCAGCGCTTGTCGGGGGGAAAGAAATTGCGGTACGTGGCGCGCGAGTGCCCGCGCGGCGTTGCGCAGCTGGCGCCCTTGAGCACGCACTGCCCGGACATGAACTTGCCGTTGTACTCACCCACCGCGCCCGCCGCAGGGCGGAAGCGCGGATACGGCAGGTAGGCGGAGCGGGTCCATTGCCAGCAGTCCCCGAACAGCCCGGGCGAACCTTGGGGGTGGATTCCGAACGCTCCGGCCCCCGCGTCGAGTTGGACGCCAACCGACGGATCATGCCCCGCCGCCGCGACTTCCCATTCGAATTCGGTCGGCAGGCGGTGCCCCGCCCAGGTGGCGAAGGCGTCGGCCTCATAGAACGAGACATGCGCAACCGGCGCATCGGGCAGGATCGGCTGGAGACCGGACAGCGTGAAGGCCATGTCCTCGCGCCAGTAGAGCGGCGCCGTCAGCCCCTCTGCATTGATCCAGGCCCACCCGTCCGACAGCCACAGCGCCGGGTTGCGATAGCCGCCGTCGGCAACGAACTCCGCCCATTCGCGGTTCGTCACGAGACGACGGGCAAGAGCGAAAGGTTCGAGCAGCACCTCATGCGCCGGGCCTTCGTTGTCGAACGCGAAGCCAGCTTCCCCGCCGCCATGGCCGATCCGATGAAGGCCGCCTTCGTGCCGGTGCCAGTCCATCGGCACGGCGGACGCCGTCCCGCTCTCCGGCGCGCGCGGATAGGCATAGGCGGGAGCCAGGGGGTTCAGCGAAAGCGCATGCTTCAGGTCGGTGAGCAGCAGTTCCTGGTGCTGTTGCTCGTGGTTGAGCCCCAATGCGATCATTTCGGCAAGATCGGCGCGATGCAAAAGCAGTTCCACATGCGCATCGACATGAGTGCGGTAGGCCAGCACCTCGTCCAGCGCGGGTCGCGAGAGCATCCCGCGCTGCGGGCGCGCGTGGCGCGGCCCTTCCGCCTCGTAATAGGAATTGAACAGGAAAGGCCAGGCGTCGTCGAAAAGCCTGTAGCCGGGCAGGTGGTCGCGCAGCACGAAAGTTTCGAAGAACCACGTCGTATGCGCCAGATGCCACTTCGCCGGAGAAGCGTCCGGCATGGACTGAATGGTGGCGTCGGCATCGGACAGCGGCGCGACAAGCGCCTCGGTAAGACCGCGGACCATAGCGAACCGGGCTGCCTGGCATGAAGCTGAGGCCACCGGGGGCGAACGGTCGGTCATGGAGGCCATGCCGCTCTAACGACCAGTACCGTCAGCGGATGCATGACTAAACGAATATTGCGACGAATTGCGCTCGCCCGCATTTGATCCGGGACGAGCGGCGCCGGTCGGAGAATGAATACGCAGCAGAGCCGCGCCGTTAAAAAAAGCGGCGAGCAAATTTCCGGACCGCAACTTTTTGCCACCCACCAGCGAACAGCGATGGGAAGGCGCTCGATCAGAGCGCTTTCGCCTTGAACCCGTTGGAGCCCCCCGTTGGAGCAGAGCCGATGAAAATCCGGAAGAATTTCGCCTTGTCGCTGGCCGTTGGTCTATTCATGGCCGCCGTGCCGAGCCAGAGCTTCGCCGCCCTGCCGCAAGGCGCGAAAGCCCCCGACTTCACCCTGAACGCCGCGCTGGGGGGCAAGCCCTTCGATCTCTCGCTGGCCAAGGCGCTGAAGAAGGGGCCGGTCGTGCTTTACTTCTTCCCCGCCGCCTTCACGTCCGGCTGCACGGTCGAGGCGCACCTCTTCGCCGAAGCGACCGGCGATTTCAAGAAGCTGGGCGCCAGCGTGATCGGCGTGACCGCGGGCAATGTCGAACGTGTCGCCGAATTCTCGAAGTCGGAATGCCGCAACCAGTTCGCCGTCGCCGCCGACCCGAACGCCAAGGTCGCCGCCAAGTTCGACGCGACGATGCAGGGCGGCAAGCAGACGATTTCCAACCGTACCTCGTTCGTGATCGCCCCCAACGGGACGATCCTGCTCAGCTACACCGACATGAACCCGCAGGCCCACATCGAGAAGACGATGGCGGCAGTGCGCGCATGGAAAGCCAAGCACGGCTGACCTTTTCCCCACGATCGATCCTTCCCGTCGCCAAGAGGCCCCGTCATGCTTGTTGCCCTGTTGTCCGCCTTCCTCGGCGGGCTGATCCTCAACCTGATGCCCTGCGTCTTTCCGATCATCTCGCTGAAAGCGTTCGGGCTGGCCCGCCAGGGCGGCGATCCGCAGCGGATGCGGCATGAGGGGCTGGCGTTCCTCGGTGGAACCCTGCTGGCGATGCTGGCCCTCGCCGGCACGCTGATCGCCCTGCGTGCCGGCGGGCAGGCGGTGGGCTGGGGCTTCCAGCTCCAGTCCCCGCTCGTGGTCGCCGTGCTGGTGCTGGTGTTGCTGGGTTCGGCGCTCAACCTTGCCGGTCTCTTCGAGTTCGGCCTGGGCCTGCAGCGCATGGGCCAGACGCTCGACGGGAAGGACGGGATGCTGGGTGCGGCGCTCACCGGCGCGCTGGCCGTGGTGGTGGCGACGCCCTGCGCCGGACCGTTCATGGCAGGGGCCATCGGCTTCGCGCTCGTCCAGCCGCCGCTGGCCGCGCTAGCCATCTTTGCGGCGCTGGGCCTGGGCGTGGCCGCGCCCTTCACGGCGCTGTCCTTCAGCCCGGCGCTGGCGAGGCGCCTCCCGCGACCCGGAGCATGGATGACGACGCTCAAGCATGCGCTGGCCTTTCCGATGCTGGCCGCCGCCGCATGGCTGCTATGGGTGCTGGCACAGCAGACCGGAAGTGCGGGCCTGGCCCTGATGCTGGGTTGCGCCCTGCTGCTGGCCTTCACATGCTGGATCTACGGCATGGCGCAAAGGCGCGCGATGGCCGGTCGCCCCGCCCCTGTCCTGCAAGGGCTCACGATCGCAGGCGCGGCGGCGATCGCGGCGCTCTGCGCCCTGCCGGGCAATGCGCTGCGGGCCTCTCCCCCGGCCGCGCAGATGCAGGCATCCGCTGGCAGCATACGGACCGACATCGCGCCGGTGCCCTGGTCGCCTGAAGCGGTCGCGAAGGCGCGGGCGGCCGGTCACGCCGTCTTCGTCGATTTCTCGGCCGAATGGTGCCTGACCTGCAAGGTCAACGAAAAGGCAGTGCTTTCCACCGCCGCTTTCAAGGACGGCATCGCGCGCACCGGCACCACCTACATGGTGGCGGACTCCACCAACTATGATGCGCGGATCGAACAGGCTATGATGGAACTGGGCCGCTCCGGGCTGCCGCTCTACCTCGTCTATCCGGCCAAGGGCGGCGATCCGGTGATATTGCCGCAAGTGCTGGACACGAAGACCACGCTCGATGCACTGCAGGCCGCGTCCGGCAAGAAGGTTTGACGAGACGATGCATACGATCCCGCCCGTTCATCCCGGAAGCCGCGTGGCCCCTGAGTGAACGATACACTGTCGTCGGAGAAGGTGGCGCCGGAGAATGCCGCGCCGCAGGATGCATGGCCCGCCCTCATGCGGCGGGCGCAGGACGGCGACCAGCGCGCCTACCGGCTGGTCCTGCGCGCGCTGGTGCCGGTCGTTCGGGTCAGGGTGCGCCGCCGCATCTTCGACGACGCGCTGGCCGAGGACGTCGTGCAGGACGTGCTGATGACGCTGCATCGCCTGCGCCATACCTATGATCCGGCGCTGCCGCTGCTGCCGTGGGTCTCGGCCATCGTCTCGGCAAGGGCGGTGGATGCGCTGCGGCGGCAGGGTAGGTCGCGCGGAAGGGAGATCAACCGGGACGAAACCCTTTCCAGCACCGTCGATCCCGGCGCTGCGGCGGCTTTCGACGCCATCGGCGCCGAACGGGAACTCGCGGGGATGCTCAACATCCTGCCCGATCGCCAGCGCCAGATGATCGAGCTGGTGAAGCTGCAGGAGATGACGCTCGATGCCGCCGCGCAGGAAAGCCGGCTCTCCGTCTCCGCCGTAAAGTCCTTGCTGCACCGCGCGATCACCAGACTGCGCGAACATGGAAAGCAGACACATGGTTGACCATGACACCCTTATCGACACGCTTTGCGACGAGGCAGCGCCGGTACGGCGCGTGGCTCCGGCCTGGCGCCGGGCGCTCGGCTGGACCCCGGTTGCGCTGGGCGTCGGCTGGCTCATGACGCAACTGCTCCATCGCGCCAGCACCGACTGGACCGGCCCCCTTGCCGGGGTCGCGGCCGCGAACATCCTGCTTTCGCTTGGCCTGGGGATCGCCGCGCTCACGGCCGCCCTGTCGGTCAGCGTGCCGGGCCGGGTCGCGCGGGCAAGCGGCTGGTTCGTGGCCTGCCTCGCTATGTGGCTGGGATTGGCAGTCTATAGCATCGGCATCGCCCGCCATCCCGTCGGGCAGCTGGGCCACGGCAGCTACTGCTTCACCTTCGTGCTGGTCGCCGGAGCCCCCATGATCGCGGTCACCGTGCTCGCGCTGCGCCGCACGCGGTCGCTCCATCCGGTCCGTTCCCTGACGTTCGCCGGGGCGGGAGCGGCATTTTTGTCGTTCGGACTGCTGGCGTTCTGCCACCCGATTGCGATGTCGGCGATGGACTTCGCCGGCCATCTCGCCGCCGGCATACTGCTCGGCGCACTGACCATTGCGATCGGCCGCAAGGCGATCGCGGCCTGAGAAATACTCGCGTATGCAGCGCATAATGCCCGGCTTGAGGAAGGCGTCCGTCAGAGGTCGCCCAATCCCTCCATTTCACGGTCATCCCGGCCAAGAGTGACGAAGCTGTCCAGAAGCCAGCTCGCCGCTGGCCCTGGTGGCGTATCACGCCGCCATATCCCCGAGAAGCGGTACGTGCCTCCGACATGGTCCGGCATAGCCAGCCGCACGAGCGTCCCGGCTACGAGATCGGCCTCGATCATCGGCAGCGGCATGTTCCCCCAGCCTATTCCCTGCCGCAACAGGGCGTGCTTTGCGCCTAGGTCGGCCAGGCGCCAGGTCTTGGGACTGAATACCGAATAATCGCTGCCCTCGGTGAAACGGGAGCGGTCCGTCAGCACCAGCTGCGTATAGTCCCGGCCTGCTCCCGGCGCGATTGCCATCATGCGACCGAGTGGATGGTCGGGAGCCGCCACAGGCACCATCGGCACAGACCCTGCCGAGCGGCTGTCGATGCCTTCGACCCCGGCGGACAATGGCCCGGACAGCCCGACCACGGCCTCCTTGTCCAACACCAGGGCGGTAACCGCGCCGAGCGCCTCGACATGGAGACGAAGCTGCACCGTGGGGAAGGTCGCGGCGAAATCGCGCAACACCTGACCGACCCGCTCGGCAGGCAGCATGACATCGACCGCCAGGTTCACCTCCGCCTCGAGGCCGTCGAGCATGCCCTTCACCTTGGCGCGCAGCCCGTCCACACCCTGCGAAATCGCCTTTGCTTCGGCCAGCACCGCACGGCCCTGTTCGGTCAGTTGCGGCCGCCGGGTGCCCTCGCGCTCGAACAGCATGACGCCAAGCTGCACCTCCAGATTGGCGATCCCGTAGCTGATAACCGAGACCGCGCGATTGAGCTTGCGTCCCGCCCCCGCGAAACTGCCGACTTCCACGACAGTCAGGAAGATCGTCAACTGATCGAGCGTCGGCGTGCCTGGATTACTCACTTTTCCATTTCCTCGAAAAGAACGATGGGTTTTATCTATCTGAACGGAAAAGATCGCAACCCATACAAAAGGCTCAACGAAGCGGCCCCTCTCACTCACCGCCGCTTTACCGGAGACCCAAGATGATCGAACTGCGTCCCTTCGACAGCCTCGGCGGCGCCAATCATGGCTGGCTCGACGCCAAGCATCACTTTTCTTTCGCCGACTACCACGATCCGGCCCGCATGCACTGGGGGAACCTGCGCGTGTGGAACGACGACGCCATCGCGCCGAAGACCGGCTTCCCGCCCCACCCCCATCGCGACATGGAAATCATCACCTATGTTCGCGAAGGCGCGATCACTCACGAGGACAGCCTGGGCAACAAGGGTCGCACCGAAGCGGGCGACGTCCAGGTCATGAGTGCGGGCACCGGCGTGCGTCACTCCGAATACAACCTCGAGGACGTGACGACGAAGATCTTCCAGATTTGGATCCTGCCCACTCGCAACGGCGAAGCCCCAAGCTGGGGCGCAAGACCCTTCCCAAAGGGTGAGCGTGCCGGGCACTTCGAGACGCTGGCCTCGGGCTACGAAGGTGACGGCGACGCCCTGCCGATACGCACCGATGCACGTATCGTCGCCGCTACGCTGCAAGCTGGCGAGACGGCCGAGTACCCGATCGGCGCCAACCGCAAGGCCTATCTGGTCCCTGCGACCGGCGCGGTGGAGATCGAGGACGTGCGCGTCAATGCCCGCGACGGCGCTGCAATCCGTGACATCGACGTAATTCGTGTCACCGCCATCGAAGACAGCGAAATCGTCCTCGTCGACGCTGCCTGAGACGATCGCTCGAGAAAGTTCGCCTCAAAATGAAAATGGCGGCGCATGCAGAGTGCATACGCCGCCATTTTCTCAACCGGTCCGTTCCGGTCAGGCGGCGGTTGCGGCCTGCTGCGGCGCGAACTTGGTCAGGTCGATGCCTTCGACGGCTGCCTTGTACTCGTCCGCGCTCGGCGTGCGGCCGAGGATGGTCGAGAGCACGACCACCGGGGTCGAGGCGAGCAGCGATTCGCCCTTCTTCTCTGCGGTGTCCTCGACGACGCGGCCCTGGAACAGGCGGGTCGAAGTGGCGAGGACGGTGTCGCCCTTCGCGGCCTTCTCCTGGTTGCCCATGCACAGGTTGCAGCCCGGACGCTCGAGATAGAGAATGTTCTCGTACTCGGTGCGGTTGGCGGTCTTCGGGTTGATGTCGTCGAATTCGAAGCCCGAGTACTTCTGGAGGATTTCCCAGTCGCCTTCGGCCTTGAGTTCGTCGACGATGTTGTAGGTCGGCGGGGCGACGACGAGCGGCGCCTTGAATTCGACCTTGCCCTCGGTCTTCTCGATGTTCTTGAGCATCTGGGCGATGATCTTCATGTCGCCCTTGTGCACCATGCACGAGCCGACGAAGCCGAGGTCCACCTTCTTGGTGCCGCCGTAGTACGAAACCGGGCGGATCGTGTCGTGGGTGTAGCGCTTGGAGACGTCCGGGTTGTTGACGTCCGGGTCGGCGATCATCGGTTCATCGATGATGTCGAGGTCCACGACCACCTCGGCGAAGTACTTGGCCGAAGCGTCCGGCGACAGCGCCGGCTTCTCGCCCGAGCGGATCTCGGCGATGCGGGCGTCGGCCTTGGCTATCAGGCCCGCAAGGGTGCCTGCCGCGTTCTCCATGCCCTTGTCGATCATGATCTGGATGCGCGACTTGGCGATTTCCAGCGAGCCGATCAGGGTCTCGTCGTCCGAGATGCAGATCGAGGCCTTGGCCTTCATCTCTGCGGTCCAGTCGGTGAAGGTAAAGGCCTGATCGGCCAGCAGCGTGCCGATGTGGACTTCGATGATGCGGCCCTGGAACACGTTCTCGCCCGCGCACTGTGCCAGCATCTGCTGCTGGGTAGCATGGACGACGTCGCGGAAGTCCATGTGGGGCTGCATCTTGCCCTTGAAGGTCACCTTGACCGACTGCGGGATCGGCATGGTCGCTTCACCGGTGGCCAGCGCCAGCGCGACGGTGCCCGAGTCCGCACCGAAGGCGACGCCCTTCGACATGCGGGTGTGGCTGTCGCCGCCGATGATGATCGCCCAGTCGTCCACGGTGATGTCATTCAGCACCTTGTGGATCACGTCGGTCATCGCGTGATAGACGCCCTTCGGGTCGCGCGCGGTGATGAGGCCGAAGTTGTTCATGAAGGACATGAGCTTCGGGATGTTCACCTGGGCCTTCTTGTCCCACACCGAAGCGGTGTGGCAGCCCGACTGGTAGGCGCCGTCGACCAGCGGCGAGATGACGGTGGCCGCCATCGCTTCCAGTTCCTGCGCGGTCATCAGGCCGGTGGTGTCCTGCGAACCGACGATGTTCACCTTGACACGCACGTCCGAACCGGCGTGCAGCACCTTGCCCGCGGTGACGCCCACGGCGTTGCGGTTGAAGATCTTCTCAACAGCGGTCAGGCCCTGGCCCTCGACGGTGAGTTCCTTGTTCGGCGCGAACACGGTGGGTGCCTCGACGCCCAGCGTTTCAGCCGCGAAGGTCTGGAGCTTCTTGCCGAAGACGATGGCGTAGGAACTGCCCGCCTTCATGAACTCCATCTTCTGCGGGGTGAAGGCGGCGGCGACGTCGACCAGTTCGTTGCCGGCCTCGTCGGTCAGCTTCTTGTTCTTGACGTCGATCTTGAGGATCGTGCCGGTCTCGACCGAGAACTTCTCTTCAAGCACCGGGTTGCCGTCGTTGTTGAGGATCGGCTTGCCGTCCTCGCCGATCTGCTTGACCCAGTTCTTGAGGTTGATGCCGATGCCGCCGGTCACGTCCACGGTGGTCGCGAAGATCGGCGAGATGCCGTTGGTGCCCGCGACGACGGGGGCGTAGTTGACGAAGGGAACGTAGGGGCTGGACTGCTTGCCGGTCCACAGCGCCACGTTGTTGACGCCCGACATGCGCGAGGAGCCGACGCCCATCGTACCCTTCTCGGCGATCATCATCACACGCTTGCCGGGGTGCGCGGCCTTGAGCGCCACGATCGCCTGCTGGCCTTCGGGCGAGATCATGCACTGGCCGTGCAGTTCGCGGTCCGAACGCGAGTGCGCCTGGTTGCCCGGCGAGAGCAGGTCGGTCGAGATGTCGCCTTCACCGGCGATGAAGGTGACGACTTCGATCTCGTCCTCGACGTCGGGCAGCTTGGTGAAGAATTCGGCCTTGGCGTAGCTTTCCAGCACGCCCTTCGCCACGGCGTTGCCGGCCAGAAGCGCGTCACGCAGGCGGAACATGTCGGCGTCGTAGAGGAACACCTGGGTCTTGAGCACTTCGCCCGCCTCGGCGGCGATGGCCGCGTCATCGCCGAGCGCGATGTCGAGCAGCACCGAGATCGAAGGACCGCCCTTCATGTGCGAGAGCAGTTCGAGCGCGAAAGCCGGGGTGATTTCGGCGACGGTGGCTTCGCCGAGGATGATCTTCTTGAGGAACGCCGCCTTCACGCCGGCCGCGCTGGTGGTGCCGGGAAGCGTGTTGTAGATGAAGAACTTGAGAGCGTCGGCGCGGTATTCGCTGCCGGTATCCTCGATGAGGGTGATGATTTCCGCGATGAGCGCGCCGTCGTCGATCGGCTTGGGCGCGAGCCCCTGATTTTTCCTGCTTTCGATTTCGGCGAGGTAATCTAGGTATAGGCTCATCGTGATCCCTACGTCATGGAGTGGGCGGGAGCCACCATGACAGGTATCGTTGACCGGCCTAGTGGCTGATGGCGCCCCGGTACGCCAACCGGGGCCGACTGGCAAGGCACCGAATGCCTAGGAAAACGGCATTTTCAAATCTGCTTCAAATCTGGGTGAAGCAACTCGAAGAATGCCCACTCCCACCCGATTCGCCTATTCCCCGTTCGCCCAGGCCAGGGCATCGGCGCCCGCCGGCAGCACCATGGGGCAATCCGCATCGGTGGCGGCGCGGTAGACCGCCTCCGCCACGTCCCGCGCCGTGGTGACCGGGCCTTGCCCCGCGCTCTGCATCATCGCCAGCGTCTCGCCCGCGAATGGCGCGTAAGCCTCCGGAAAGCCGCCCACTGCGGCGATCTGCTCCTGCGCCGTCGCCGCGAAGGCGGTCGAGGGGGCCATGCCGGGCATGACGGTCCGGGCCTTGATCCCGAACTGCGCCAGTTCGAGAGCGACCGATTCCGTCAGCGCATTCATCGCCGCCTTGCTCGCGCGGTAGACCGAAAGCAGCGGCAGAGGTTTGTAGAGCGAACTGGAACTGACGTTGACGATCATGCCGGAGCGCCGCTCGCGCATGCCGGGCAGGACCGCCTGCATCATCGCGATCGCGCCGAACAGGTTGGTCTCGAAGATGCCGCGCACCGTATCCAGCGACGTGCCCTCGAGCGCATTGAGCCAGCCTATGCCCGCGTTGTTGACGAGCACGTCGATCGGCCCGGCCTGCGCGACGGCATCGGCGATGCTGGCCGGATCGGTGACGTCGAGCGCCAGCACCTGCATCCTCTCGGACACGGGCAGGGTGCTGGCGGCGGGATTGCGCATGGTCGCGGCGACATGCCAGCCCTCTGCGTGGAAATACTCGGCAATGTCGCGGCCGAACCCGGTCGAACTGCCGGTAACGAGAACTCGGTTCATCATGAAGCTCCTTGCGGGGACGGTTGGGAGACCCCAAGATATGAACGATCCTTCAGTTTCGGAATTCGCATATGAACCGTCCCGCACCCGACCTTCTCAAGCCCCGGAAAACCCCGCAACAGGCGCGCTCTGCCGTGACGATCGAGGCGATCCACGTCGCCACCATTCAGGTTTTGCTGGCGGACGGAGTCGGGCGGCTGACGACCACGCGGGTCGCCGAGCGCGCCGGGGTGTCGGTGGGCACGATGTACCAGTATTACCCGCATAAGCAGGCGCTGCTGTTCGCCCTCGTCGAGCGCCAGTTCGCGATGATCGAGAGCGCGATGCGGGACGCGGCCGAGCGCCTTGCCGGAAGCGACCTGGAGACGATCGCCAACGGCCTCGCCATCGCCTGGCTCGATGCCAAGATGGCGGACCGGGTCGCATCCCGCGCCATCTACGGCATAGCGGCCGAGTTCGACATGTCGCAGCACATGAAAAGAGCCGCGACGTGCATGACGGGGATGATCGAGGACCTGCTGGCCGCCGCTCCCGGTGCGAAGTTCGCGGACCCGGCCTCGGCCGCATTCATGCTCGCCGCGCTGCTGGGCGGTTCGGTGCGCGTGGTGATGGAGGCGGAAGGCTCCGAAGACGCCTTCGCCAGTCTGCGCCGGGAACTGCCCCGAGCCTGCCACGCCTATCTGGTGTCGGCTAGTTCAGGCGCGGCGGGCCTTATGGATCAGGCCGTCGGCGGATAGGGATGATGGCCGAAGACCCACTGCGGCCGGGGCGAACTATTGCTTTCGATCAGAAGGACCTGCGCCTCGCTGCCCTGCATGCCGATCTGGTGCGCGGCGTCGATCGCGCGGTTGAGCGCGGCCTTCTGGCTGGCGAAGACGTCGAGAGCGACCCCGTGCAGGCTGACGGCCCATTCGAGACCGCGACGGAAAACATGGAAATCGTTGCGGGACGTGGTCATCCGAGCTTCCTTTCGCATATTTTCGATCGAAACCCAGCCGCGCGACTGCGACGGGATGACGATCTGAGATATTCTCAAGTTATTTGATTGAGAATATCTGTCAAGCCCACCTCTCAGAAGATGCGCCGCAGCGACAGCAGGATCGTGCGGCCCATCGGATCGAGGTAGTCGCGCTGGTAGGCGTAAGGCGTCGCGCCGGTATCGTCGGTGACCTTCTGGCGCTGGTTGAAGAGGTTCTCCACCGACAGGCTCACCCGCGTGCCCCGTGCCCAGTCCTTACCCCGGAAGCGGTTCTGGAGATTGGCGAACACACGCAGGTCCACCGTCGCCAGCGAGGCGAAATGCAGGTTGCCCGAGGCCGAGCTGCTGCCGGTGACGTCCGCCGAACTCTGCCAGTTGCCCTCCAGACGCAGGCCGAGGCCGTTGTCGATCAGGCCGAGGCTGCCCTGCACCTTGTGACGCGGCGTGGACGAGCCGGTGATCGTGCCGCCGTCAAGCAGGTCGATCGTCGGCCCGCCCTCGGTCAGCTGGACGTCCTGACGCAGCACCCAGGTGTGGTAGAGCGAGGCGAGCAGACGCACGCCGTTGTCGCCGCCTCCGCCGAAGCCCCTGCCGCCGGGACCACCGGGACCGCGCGGACCACCTCCGAAGCCGCCCGGACCGCCGCCGGGACCTTCTCCCGGGGGAGGCCCCATGCCGTCAGGCGGCGGACCCATGCCATCGGGCGGTCCCCTGCCCTCGTCGAAGCCCCGATCGCCCGGCGGTCGGCCGAAGCCCGGAACCTCGGCGCCGCGCTCCCGATCGCCGTTAACGGTGATTTCGTTGCCGGTGCCGTCTTCGGGGCTGTGCCCATCGGCCGGACGCTCCTCGCCGGCGGGCGGTGCGGGCGGTGTCTCTCCGCCGGTTTCGGCCCGGCCGCCCGGCCCTCGCCTGCCCCACGTACCCGCAGGCGGGCGCGGCGGACGCGTAGGCTTGCGCAGCTGCGCCGAAAGGTTGAAGCCCCAGCGCACCTGCTCGCTGCGCTGGCGGTAGACGTTGACCGGCCGCGCATCGACCGAGAGCAGATTGCCGTCCTCGTCGCGGATGAAGCGATCGGGATAGGCGTCCTCGACCGCCTGCGTCACGCCGCCCAGCGATAGCACCGCGTTGCGGTTGCGGCTGTTGACGTAAGTGGCGCTGAAATTGAGCTTGGGCGTGCTCATCACTTGCGCGTTGAGCCCCAGCTTGAAACTGCGACGGTCGTCGGCCTTGAGGTTCGGGTTGCCGCCGGTGATCGCGGTCACCAGCACGGTCTGGCCGGTCACGTAGTCGTAGATGCGCTGGTTGCTGGTGGTCACCGTCGGATCGCCAAGATTGGCGACGGTGGGCGCGCTGCGGTCCTGGTTCATCGCCGCGATCACCGTGATCCCGTCACGCGGGCGCCAGTTGAGGCCATAGCCGAAAGTCGCAAGGCTGCCGTAGTCGGATACTTGCGTCACCCCCGCATTGAGGTTGACGCTGAGCGTCCCGATCGCGCCGAGCACGCCCCTGCTGCGGCTGGTAAGCGGAATGTCGACGCTCAGGCGCGCGCTGCCGTTGGTGCGATCGGCATCGCCGCTGCTCACCATGCCGTCCCGCACGCTCGTGGAGGACTGCGCGGTGAAATCGCCCCCCAGCTTCAGGCTGACGCCAAGGTCGCCGGCGGGCAGTGGCAGCACCTTGCCCGAGACGAGCATGCTGGCGCTGCCGGTGTCGGAGTTCGACTTCGCGCGATTGACGATCATGTTCCCCAGCAGCGCGGGCGAAAGCGTACCATAGGGATCGACGCCCGCAGTCCCCGCATCGAGGGCATCCTGCAGCATCGTCACGTTATAGCCGTTGTCGGCCCGCGTCTCCGATTCCGAATGCGCGTAGCTGCCGATCACCGAGAGCTTCCAGCGGGTCGAAAGATCGACGTTGACCGTGCCGCCCGCCGAGACACCGCCGGTGTTCACCGCCTTGCGCAGCGGGTCCTGCGACAGATAGCGGGTGAACGTGTTCTCGGTGCCGTCCGCATAGGGGCTGTCCGCCGGGACCGTCAGCTCCCCGGTCGCCAGCCCGTCGAGCGAACGGCTGGTCTGGTATGTCCCCTTGACGTTGAACGAGGCCGTCGCGTTCGAACTCAACTGATGCGCGAGGCTGGCGCCCAGCGCATAGCTGCGGGTCGATGCCTGGACGGTGCGGTAGTCGCTCTCGCCCGGGATCGCATCGACGGGGGTGACGGTGCTGTCCGGATCGGCGGTGATGTCGCGGTCGCTCTCACGTATCGCGGCCTGGCTGGTGGCCTTGCCGGTGATGTTGAGGCGGTCGTTGTCACGGATCTTGGTATAGGTGAAGGCCCCCGTGCCCTGCCCGCCGCCGCCCTCGCCCGACATGCCGCCGCCCAGGTTCACGACCTTGGACTGGAAGCGCCGCTTGAGGATGATGTTCACGACCTTGGACTGCGCGTCGTAGCCGTATTTGATCGCGACTTCCTCGGGCAGGATATCCACGCGCAGCACGGATTCCACCGGCAGGTCACCGACTTCGTTGACGCCCGAAACGCGCTTGCCGTTGACCAGCACCACCGGCCCGCTCGAGGCATCGCGCCCGGCGATGCTGGTGGTCTGGTCGGCCAGTTCGTCGAGCAGTTCGGCGATGGAATCGACCCCGTAGGAGGCGATCTCGGCCTGGCCCAGCTTGTTCTCCGGCGGAATGTCGCCGATCACAGCGCCCGGCAGGGCTTGGCCGGTAACGACGATGTCATCCCCGTCGCCGGAACTCACCTGAGCCGGCGCTCCCCCGCCCGTCTGAGCAGCCTGCTGCTGCGCCTCGGCTCCCTGCGGCGCCATGATCGCGGCGGAGGTCAGGAGGGCGCCGAATGCGCGGTGACGGAGCGGGATGGGAGACGCGAATGTCATGCCATCCGGCTACGACGACGATCGCACGCAGCCCATCCGCAAATCGTGAGAAATTGTAATCAGGCGTCGCAGCGACCGACCGCCGAACCGAAGCTATCCCCTCGATAGGGTGTAATACGAAGGGTTGATTTCGACCCGCGGCGGTTCCGCCCATAAGCCTTTCCCAAGCCGGCCATAACCGACCTGATCCATTTCCACTTTTCAATTCTATCGAAAACTTGGATCGATTTTATACGCCTTTCTGAAAACATGGCTTGGCTTCAGAATGCATCTCGACGGGCAAGGACGCCCAGCAACAGGAGGACTTACCAATGACGCTCACCGCCACAGCCACCCCCGGAAAGTCGCTGATCTCGCCCGACAATCACGCGCTCGTCCTGATCGATTTCCAGTCGCAGATGAGCTTCGCGACCAAGTCGATCGCGCCCGAACTGCTGCGCAACAACGCGGCGCTGATCTCGCGCGGGGCCAAGTCGTTCAACGTTCCCACCATCCTCACCACCGTCGCCGAAAAGAGCTTCTCCGGCCCGATGTTCGACGAGATCACCGACGCCTTCCCCGGCCAGGAACTGCTCGACCGCACCAGCATGAACACCTGGGAAGACGAAGCGGTGATCTGCGAGATCAACCGCATCGGCAAGCAGCGCATCGTCTTCGCAGGGCTGTGGACCTCGGTGTGCATCGTCGGCCCGGTGGCATCGGCGATCGAGCAGGGCTTCGAAGCCTACGTCATCACCGACGCCTGCGGCGACATCTCGGAAGAAGCGCATGAGCGCGCCGTGCAGCGCATGA